>Ga0157369_10000602_pt1 | contig 46869 bp, 39 predicted proteins | sample C25metaG_FD_113461 | JGI IMG/M metagenome (GOLD analysis project Ga0157369, IMG submission 113461) | Corn rhizosphere microbial communities from Kellogg Biological Station, Michigan, USA - C2-5 metaG | ecosystem: Host-associated > Plants > Roots > Rhizosphere > Soil | place: USA: Michigan... | reverse complement strand
GCGCATCGAGGAAATCGACTTCGCATCGCAGCCGCTCGACGCGGCCATTACGGTAGGAGACGGGCGCTGGCCTAACGTAATCGCACATCGGTTGCACGCGGAAGAACTGGTTCTGGTTACGAGCCCTGGGATGCTGAAGTTGGCCAGTCCCGCGCGCAACAAAGCCAAGCGCACGAAGGTCCCGAGCGAACGAGGTGTCAGCCCGAGCGTCTCAATGCTTGAAGGCTTGACGCTGCTCCGGGTGCGCAGCTTCCCCGACGCCTGGCGTGAATGGTGCGCTCACTTCGGCTTACCGCATCACGCGCTACACCTCGGACCGAGCTTTGAATTGACTTCGCAGTTGATTCAGGCGGTCATTGCCGGAATTGGCGTGGGGCTCGTGCCGCGCATGCTCGTGGAAGACGAATTGGCGAGCGGGTTGCTTTGCAGCCTATTCGAGCCGGTGCCGAGTTCGCGTTCCTACTACTTCACGTACCCCGAACGCGTGCGAAATCACCCTGCGCTGGTGGCGTTCCGCGAGTGGTTGCTTCGGGAAGAAACGGCGACCGGTCGTTAGCGGCGGCGCGTGCGGCAACCTAGGCCGGCTCGGGCAAATCGATCGCGCTTCGCCCGCTGCGAAGGGGCGCCATCCGCGCGCGAAAAATCATCCCACGTCGTTCACCTGGCGAATCGGAATGACCGTGTGGCCCCCGCAGTTGCGCAGTACCTCGCGCAAATCGTTGATCACCGGAAACACCTCGTGGTTCCAATCTGCGCCTTGCTTGTCATGGGCCTGCTGCTCGAGCTCGACGATCCAGCGGTCTTCCTTGAAGATGCCCTCGGTGAACCACACCAACAGCGGCCAAGCTAGGTCGAGCGCGAACGGCAGGCTGGGCTTGCGAATGGACAGCAGCCCAAACGTACGGTTGGTGCGCTGCTGCGCGTCGAGCGGCACATACACGATCCACAAGTCCATGACCAGCGTGCCTTCGGGCGAACGGATCTGCAGCGTTTGATACGGATAGCCGGTGCGGATCGTCATCACGTCCTTATCCTGCTCTCGCCGCGCCTTGCTCGCCCCAAACACGAGCGCCTCGCCGACGGGCTGTTTGCCTTCCATGCGCGCAAAGGTGTAATCGACCTCGACCCAATCCTCGCCACGCCGACGGCCCAGCGAACGCGTGCGCATGTGGCCCATCAACCGCCGGTGCAGGAATTGATGGTTCATGTCCATCAGGTTCTCGTGCATGAACGAGTAGTGGCACTTCACCTCGCGACCGAAGCGACGCGTCTTGTACGCTTTGTCGTCCACCGACTTCAAAGCAGGGAACGGCCGTGTTTGCGCCAGCGCCGGATCGCCGGGAAACACGAAGATCAGGCCATACGCCTCGCGGCACGGGTAGGCGCGCACGCCGTTGGGCAGGCGCTCTTTCCCGAGATACGGCACCTCGACACAATGGCCCGAGCAGTCATAAGTCCAGCCGTGATACCCGCAGCGAATCGATTCACCTTTCACGACGCCCACATGCAACGGCACCTGTCGATGCGCGCAGCGGTCTTCCAGCGCAAAAACCGCGCCCGACTCGGTGCGCACGAGCACGATGGGCTCGCCCGCGAAGTGCGTCCCATACGTTTTGCCGCGCTTGACCTCCTTGGACCAAGCAAGCGGATACCAATAATCGGGATGGATAGGCACACGGCGCAGGTCGCGTACGGGCGCGCTTGCGCGCGGATCGATGACACCGCTATCCACGAATGGCACAGATTGCATGCGTGACGCCTCCTTGCATAGGGGAGCTGGGACCGCCGCCACGATCGGGCGAGCAAGCAAACGGCAGATTTAGCGAAGTCTACGTGAAGTTTGGCGGTCGTGGGCGGCGTCTCGAGCGCGCCGCGTTCTCCCCAAAAAAACAGCGGGCCGCGTCCGAAGACACGCCCGCCCAAGTACGACGAGGAGTCGGATTAAAACGAATGCCGCATACCGATACGTAGATCGGCCTGCGTCGAGGTGGTCGACGGCGCGAAGCTATACCCGATTACGGCATCGACTCCGCGCGAGGCCCTCAAGTAGTCCCCGGAGATATAAACATCCGTACGCTTGGACAAGAGATAGTGCAGCCCCGCCGACACCTGATTCCAATGGTGTCCTTCGAAGTTCGTGTACTGGTAACCGCCATCTACGGTGAATGCCGGCGTGACGCTCCACGATGCGCCGCCCTCCCCGACTTGCATGTGGGACGATTGCCCGAACGCCTTGATCGTCGTATAGGAGTAGTTGCCCATCAGCGTCACCGGTCCCAGCGCATAGCTCGCCCCGACGCCGAACGTGCCTTGCTTGTCCACTGGGAACGCGGTGCTCGAATAAAGATCCGTGACCGCTCCCGTCGCGGGGTCGACACTGACGGTCGGCCTACCCAGGAACGTGCGCGTGCCGATCATCGCGTAAGGATCGAACGCATAGATGCCGTTCGGATTGTTCAACTGCGTATAGGCGGCGCCCATCGTGAAGGGGCCATGCGCATAGTGCGCCCCGACGCTATACGCGCTCGCCTGATGAAAATTCCCCGCAACATTGCCGAACGACCACATGCCGCCAAACTTGAAGCCGTCGATGTCGTTCGACATGAACTTCACCGAATTGGGCAACCGGTCCCCGTTGAATCGGTCGAAATCCCCCTGGTGAATCGCATAGCCGCTTGCCCACGCCGAGACGTTATATAAAAACACCATCTCCTCGGTCATATCGAGTTGATCGCCGAACGAGACCGTACCCCAAGGACTCGAAAGGCCGACGTAGGCTTGCCGCCCGAACTCGGCTCCGCCGAATGTGAGCCTGCCCGTGCCGAGCTTGAAGCCGCTTTCGAGAGCGAATACCGCGGCGAGGCCGTTCCCTAAATCTTCCTTGCCTTTTATGCCCCACCGGTTGCCGTACGAGATGCCGTCGTCGAACTTGACCACATGCGAACCGCCCGTATTGCTGACATAAGTGATGCCGGCATCGAGAATGCCGTAGAGCGTGACACTGCTTTGAGCGTGACTCACGGCGGGCAGACTGGCGAGCGCCAGCGCCACGCCCGACCGGATCGGCGCGCGAAATGCTTTCATGATGAAGGTCTCGTTGTGTTGTGTAGTGTTGCGCTGTGATGGTGTCAGTGGTCGGTCAATGCGCCGTTGACTGCCTGCAGGCCGTTCGCGCCGCTCACGGTCGTTACGCCGTCGAGCCATGGCCCAAGCAATTTCGGATCGGCCTTCAACGCCTCACGCGCCGCTGTATTGACGTTGATCTTGTTCTGCAGCACGTTCGCGATGATCCTATTTTCGAGGTCCACGTTGAACGTCATCTGTTTGAAGAGCTTGCCCAGATTCGTGCATTGATCGGCGAACCCGGTACGGGTCACCGTATTCACGGTCGCGCCGCCATAGTTCGGCCCGAAGTACGCGTCGCCGCCCGACAAATACGTCAAATGAAACTTCGTATTCATGAGATGCGGCTCCCAAGCAAGGAACACGATCCAACGCTTGTCGCGCACGGCGCGCTCGACCTGGGTCAGCATCGCCGTCTCGCTCGAGGCCACCAACGTCCAATTGCCGAGACCGAACGCCTTGTCGCCGATCATCTTCGTGATGTTCTGGTTCGCAGGCGCGCCGGGCTCGATCCCGTAGATTTTGTCGCCGAACTTATCGCCGTACTTCGCGAGATCGGCAAACGAATGGACGCCCGCAGCGGCCACGTAGTCAGGCACAGCGAGCGTGAACTTGGCATTGGACAGGTTCGCATGCAGCACGTCGATCGCGTGGCTATCGACGAAGGGCTTGACGAGCGGTCCTTGCGCCGGCATCCAGTTGCCGAGGAACACATCGACCTGCCCTTTCTTCAGCCCTTCGTACGTGATCGGAACGGATAAGTTCGCCACGCTCTGCTGATAGCCGAGCGCTTTCAACACGACACCGGTGATGGCGTTGGTCGCATCGATATCGGTCCAACCGGGGTCGGCCATGCGCACCTGCGTGCAACTGCTCGGCTCGGCCGCTTCCGTCACCGGCGCCGTCGCGGCAACGACCGCGACGAGGATCGCGGACAAGAAGCGCCTGGGCCATAAGTACGTATTTCGGTTCATCTCTCGCTCCTCAAGAGTCGGTCAGCGTGTGGTGTGATGCGGTGCGGCTCATTCAAGACGGCTCAGTCCAGCATGCTTCAGGTTCCGTTCCGTGCGCTTCGTTCGCTTTCGCTTCGGCGTGCAGCGCGCGTCATTCGCGTGTCACGCGCGGATAGCGCGCCATCGCTTCGAGCGTGTCGAGTTCAATGTGATTGCGCATGTAACGCTGGCTCGCGTCGTTGAACGGTTGCCAGTCCCATGACTGAATGCGCCCTTGCGTAGTCGCCGCGTAATGGAAACGCCGCCGCCGTTGGCTGGCGAGCACCTCGCGATGCAGCGCGTCGAGGTCCCATCGTTGTCGCACCTCCGCGCGAAAGTCGGCCGCGATCTGAGCATGCGCCGGATCGCTCGCCACATTGTTCAGTTCCTGCGGGTCGGCCGCGAGATCGAACAGTTGATCGGGGTCGACCGGGGTATGAATGAACTTGTATCGCCCACGACGAATCATGACAATCGGGGCGATCGCGCCTTCGGCCAGATATTCGCCGAAGGTCTCGTCATGGCCGCCATCGCCGCGCAAATGCGGCACGAGGCTGCGACCATCCACGGGATCCGGCCACGCCGTCTCGCGCTGGCCCGTGGCCAATTCGACGAGCGTGGGCAACAAGTCGATCGTCGATACCGATTCGGCCACGCGCCGAGGCTGAAAGTGTTTCGGCGCATGCACGATCAGCGGTACTCGCGCAGCGTTTTCGAAGAATGTCATCTTGTACCAAAGACCCCGCTCGCCGAGCATGTCGCCGTGGTCGGACGTCACGATCACGATGGTGTCGTCGGCCATGCCCGTCGCATCCAGTGCATCTAAAATCGCACCGAACTGCGCATCGACGTACGAGAGCGCGCCGTAGTAGGCCCGGCGCGCATTGCGCACCTGTTGTTCGGTGGGCGGCGTTCGATCGTTTTCGCAGACATGGCGCAACCGCTTCGAATGAGGGTCGCTTTCTTCGAAGCCGAGCGTCGTGTGCGGCAGGTCGATCTCTTCATCTCGGTACAAATTCCAGTACGGCTCGGGAATCGCATAAGGATCGTGCGGATGCGTGAGCGAGGCCACGACGCAAAATGGCCTCACATCGGCGCCGGCCTGCCGTTCTCGCGCGATGTCATAGAGTTTTTGCCGGACGGTGAACGTGACTTCGTCGTCGAAATCGAGCTGATTCGTGCGCACGCAAGGACCCGCATCGAGCACGGAGCTCATGTTGTGGTACCAGCTCGGCCGCACTTGCGGCTGCTCCCAGTCGGGCACCCAGCCGAAGTCGGCCGGATAGATATCGGTCGTCAGCCGTTCTTCGAAGCCATGCAACTGATCCGGGCCGCAAAAATGCATCTTGCCCGACAGCACCGTCCGATAGCCCGCGGCGCGCAGGTAGTGGGCGAAGGTCAGCGTTTGCGCGGGAAATTCGGCCGCGTTATCGTAAGCACCGATCTTCGATGCAAGCTTGCCGGCCATGAAGGCGAAGCGCGAGGGCGCGCACAGCGGGCTCGCACAGTAGGCCGAGTCGAACGACACGCCGTTGCGGGCCAGCGCATCGATGCGCGGCGTCTTCGAGACGCCATTGCCGTAAGAGCGCAGCGATGACGGCGTCATCTGGTCGGCCATCAGAACGAGGATATTTTTTCCTGTGTTGGGCTTCATGAACTCGTGTTTACAATGCGTTGATTCATCGGAACCGGGGGCCATGCACGGGCTTCGAGTCCTCCCACCGCCGCTGCACTGCACGATAGCGGCGCCCGAAGCGCGTGACCTCAATATGTCGACCCACAATTCGCGTGTGAAGACAGCTGTTTCTTATGGCCCCATAAGGCACGCTTATGTCTGATCAAGACCGTTTGCCACCGCTGCAAATGCTGTCGGTGTTCGAGTCCGCCGCCCGGCTCGCGAGCTTCACGGCCGCGGCGCGCGAGCTCGGGTCGACGCAGCCGGCCGTCAGCCAGCGCATCGTGCAATTGGAAGTGGAACTGGGCACACCGCTGTTCGAGCGCGGTCACCGCGGCGTGACGCTCACGATCGAGGGGCTGCGTCTTTACGAGGCCGTGCGTCAAAGCCTCGGAACGATTCGCGATGCGGTGATGGAAATTCGCGCCGCGCGTGCGAAAGGCGCGTTGACGATAGTGACCGACGCGGGCTTTGCGACCTACTGGCTCGTGCCGCGCTTGATGGATTTGCGGCGCCTGCTCCCCGACGTCACCGTGAAAGTGGTGACCTCCCAGTCGGCGTTCGACCCGCGCCGCGACCATGCGGACGTAGCGATCGCGTTCGGCGAAGGCGATTGGTCGCCATGCACGGCAACACGCCTGTTTCAGGAGCAAGTCGTCGCGGTCTGCTCGCCCGCGTTTCGCCAAGCGCATCCGGAGATCGCCACCCCGGCCGACCTGCGCACGGCGCCGCTGCTGCACGTGCAGCCCACCGACCCCGAACGTTGGCTCGGATGGAATGGCTGGTTCGCGATGCATGGCTTGTCCGCCCCGCCCGACGAACACGGTTCGACCTTCAACAGCTATGCGCTCGTCATGCACGCAGCGCTCACCCACCAGGGCGTCGCGCTCGGCTGGCTGCCGCTCGTCGATGAGCTCATTGGAAGCGGCCAACTCGTGAAGCTATTCGACGAGCCCGTTACGACACCGCGCGGATATTTCTTGGTATGCCCGCCGGCACGTCCCGAGACGCCCGCCGCACCCGCATTTCGGAGATGGTTGTTCGCCGCGTGCGCTTCCAGTGCCGTATAGGCGCGAACCGCTCGATCGGCGAGGCTCAAGTCACTCCATTGCTTGAGAAAGCGCTCGTCGGAAAATACGGAAGCCTTCGTATGCTCGAGGGCGGCGTCTACGCCTGCCCGGTTCGCCGCGCGCAACGGCGCGCGACGCCGCTTCAAAGCGCTTCGACCAAATCCGGGCGCTTGGTTCGGCAATAGGCCGAACATGCGATATGCGCCGCGCTCGCGGCGGCGTTCACCATCGCGCTCGCATTCATCGGCTTGCAGACCGACACGATGATCGGCGGCGGCACCGGCTTGAGCGCAAGCTCGACGAATTCGCCCGTCTGCAGCTCGTCGGTGACGAACAGGCTCGGGATACAAGCGACGCCATAGCCGTCGCGAACGAGCTGCACGATAGCGGCGACCGAGGGCGAGCAGGTCACCCGGGTCTGCTCGGGGCGGATCTGTTCCTGACGAGCGAGCGTATGCACGATGCTCTGCAATGCCACTTGCGGCGCAGTCCCGCGGCCGAACGTCAGGATCGGCCGCTGCAACACGCGCGTGGCAAGCCCGGTCGCGCGCCGGGACAGCAACCCGCGGCGCGCAATCCAGCGCACCGGATAGCTGGCTATCGCGCTAGAGGCGATTTTCGTGCTGTCGATCCCCTCCACGCGAATCGCCAGATCGAGTTCGCCCGCCAGCAACCGCTGCTGTAGGACGGCGCTCGAATCGACGGTCAAGTCCACATCGAGTTGCGGAAATTTTGCGTTCAAGTGCGTGATGTAATGCGACAGCCAAGAATGAACGACGGTCTCGATCACGCCCAATCTAAGCTTTCCGCCGACGACGACTTCTTGCCCGGCGGCCTCGCGCAGCGCCCGCGCGGCATCGACGACATTGCGCGCGAGGCTGAGCAAGCTTTCGCCCGACGGCGTCAGCCGAAATTGTGTCGTCGTGCGATCGATGAGCTGCGTGCGCAGGTCGTCTTCGAGCGATTTGATCCGCAGCGAGATCGTCGCGGGCGTGGCGTGCAACACGCGCGCAGTAGCGCGAAAACTCTCGAGTTCCGCTAGGGTGACGAAGGTTTCAAGAAAGCGCGTATTCATCGACCGGCTGCGTGCGCCGCATCGGCGTCGACCCGGAACACTCGGATAGCCGTCCCTAATTGCTGCGCCTGTTCGTTCAGCGATGCAGCCGCGGCTGCGGCCTGCTCCACGAGCGCCGCGTTCTGCTGCGTTGCGCCGTCCATCTGCGCAATCGCACGATTGACTTCCTCGATGCCGGTACTTTGCTGCACGGACGCCGTGGCGATCTCGTCGACGATCGTCGTAACGCGCTTGACCGCCGTGACGATGCCATCCATCGCTTGACCGGCGCTCTCGGCCAGCGCAGCGCCGCTTTCCACCTGCGTCAACGAGGTATCGACGAGCACGCGAATCTCCTTCGCCGCGGCCGCACTGCGTTGGGCGAGACTGCGCACCTCGCTGGCCACCACGGCGAAGCCGCGCCCGTTTTCGCCGGCGCGCGCCGCTTCCACCGCCGCGTTCAGCGCGAGAATGTTGGTTTGGAAAGCGATACTGTCGATGACCGATGTAATGTCGGCCACCTTCTTAGAGCTTTCGGCGATTGCGCGCACCTTGCTCACGACATCGCCAACCACGCCCCCGCCGCGCTCGGCTTCCGACGATGCGCTCGCCGCAACTTCCGTCGCACGCGAGGCATTGTCGGCGTTTTGCTTCACGGTCGACGTGAGTTCGTCCATGGCCGCGGCCGTTTCCTCGAGCGAGGCCGCTTGCTGTTCCGTTCGGCTCGACAAATCGCCATTGCCCGTCGCGATCTCGGCCGCCGCGGTACGGATCGCTTCGGCAGCCGCCTTGACGCGCGAGACCGCGCCCGCAAGCGTGTCGCGCGTATAAGCGATCGCCGATACGATGCTGTCGTCGTCGCCGTGCGCAACTTCGATGTGCCCGGTCAGATCTCCCGCAGCAATCTGGCGCGCCAATTCGGCCGCACGAGACGGCTCCCCGCCCACCGAGCGGCGCACGCTCTTGACGGCCAACGACGTCAACAGAGAAATCGCCGCGCCGAGCACGATCAGCACCGCTAACGACGTGGCGAGCGTGTGATAGAACGCCGCCTGAATGTCGTCCTGGTAAACCCCCGCTATGAAGTCCCAATTCCACGGCTTGTAACGTTTGACGAAGCCCAGCTTGGAGCTCGGCTCCTTTTCACCCGGCTTGGGCCACCAGTATTCGACGTAACCGATGCCGGCCGGCGACGCGCCCGCCGCCGCGATGTCCTTATAGAGCAGATTGCCCCTCGCATCCTTCCATTGCGACATGTCCTTCCCATTGAGCTTGGGGGACATCGGATGCATGACCACCACGGAATCGGCGCCGACAACGGTGACATAACCGTTACCGCTATAGCGCAAATCGGCAATGCGCGCGAGCGCTTGCTGTTTGGCGGCGTCCGCACCGACCTTTCCCGCCTGCGCATCTCGATCGAGGCCGGCGGCGATCGAATAGGCCATTTCGGTGACGTCCGCAAGCGCATGCTTGCGCTCGGTCAACTGCATTTCGCGCATCTGCAGCGCATGCCAGACGGTCAGCGTCAGCAATCCGACCCAGGTCAACAGCAGCGGGATCCAGAGCTTTTGTCGCAAAGTCATACGGGACATAGTGGTTCTTCCGACGAATAGGGCTTGTTCGTATAGTGGCCTGGCAGAGCGAAAGCATTGCGGCCCCCGGTCATTCTTAACGGCATCCTGGCGCCAATGTTAAGCAGAATAAAAAGCCCACGCCCAAGTTTCGGTGCATCGATTGCCGGATCTTGCACCAGGTTAACCAACCGGATGCACCACCGCAGGGAAACCCATGGGAATCGCCTGTCCCTTGTTCGGCACGGCTCCGACGTTCGCTCCAATACCCGATCGTTCGCCGTGTCGCCGGGAAAACCCGCACGAAACCGTTAAAAAAACCTTGACGGCACCGGGCGGAATAACTTGCTGGCGTGTCATTAAATTCAAACCTAATCTCCTGTTCAAGCCACGGCCGTACGCCATTGCTTCATTGCTCCACCGATTCGAGGAACACCGTCATGCCCCACCGCTTCCGCCAACTCGTGCGCCGCAAGGACTTCACCGGTCCCACGGCAGGCAAGTGCGGCGAGTACGCTCAAGCCAACCTCGTCATCATCCCGAGCGCCTATGCCGAAGATTTCCTGCGGTTTTGCGTAAGGAATCCGAAAGCGTGCCCGTTGCTGGGCGTGGGCGAGCGGGGGCAATGGGCGGTCCCCTCGCTCGGGCTCGACCTCGACCTGCGCACCGATGCGCCCGGCTACAACGTCTATCGCGACGGTGTGTTGAGCGAGCAGCCCGGCGACATCGTCTCGCTCTGGAACGACGATCTCGTGGCGTTCGCGATCGGCTGCTCGTTCTCGTTCGAGCAGACGCTCGCGCATGAGCGCATTCCGCTGCGGCACGTCGAAGAAGGCGTCAACGTGCCGATGTTCCGCACCAACGTCGCCAACGTGCCGGCGGGCCCTTTCGGCGGACAACTGGTCGTCTCGATGCGGCCCATGACCGGCGCGAATGCAATCCGGGCCGTGCAGGTTACGAGCCGCTTCCCATCGGTTCACGGGGCGCCCGTGCATTTGGGCCATCCCGCCGCGATCGGCATCGCCGATCTTTCGCGGCCGGACTATGGCGATGCCGTCACGATCCATGAAAACGAAGTGCCCGTGTTCTGGGCGTGCGGCGTGACCCCGCAAAGCGCGATCGAAGCGGCGCGCCTGCCGTTTGCGATCGCCCATCGCCCCGGCCACATGCTGGTGACAGATATCCCCAACGCATCGCTCGCCGTCCTCTGACGTGCGGTTGCCTCTCAAACGTCCGTGGTAGCGAGGAGACCACTATGAATACCGAAGCACCTTATTCCGACATGAAGCACGCAGACGATACGGCGGCAAGCGCCGCCGACACGAGCGAGGGCGGTCACGCGATGTTCGGCTGGTATTCGCATCTGAACGCCAACGAACGGCGTGCGTTCTGGAGCTGCAAGGCCGGCTACGCGATGGATGCGATGGACACGCAGTTCCTGAGCTTCGTCATCCCCGCGTTGATCGCCACTTGGGGCTTGACCAAGGGCGAAGCGGGCCTCATCGGCACGGTCACGTTGCTGATGTCGGCGGTGGGCGGCTGGCTCGCAGGCATTTTGTCCGACCGGTTCGGACGCGTGCGCACGCTGCAAATCACGATCGTCTGGTTCGCCGCCTTCACGCTGGCGTGCGCGTTTGCGCAGAATTTCACGCAACTGCTCGTCGCCCGCGGGCTGATGGGCCTCGGATTCGGCGGAGAGTGGACCGCGGGCGCCGTGCTGATGGGAGAAGTCATCCGCGCCCGCGACCGCGGCAAAGCCGTCGGGATGGTTCAAGCAGGCTGGGCGATCGGTTGGGCCGTATCGGCCGGGCTCTATACGCTGGTCTTCTCGCTGCTGCCGCATGAACTCGCTTGGCGGGCGCTGTTCGCGCTGGGCATCTTGCCGGCTCCCTTCATCATCTTCATTCGCCGTTTGGTCGAAGAGCCGGAAGTGCATCGCATCGCGAAGCAGCGTGAACGCGAAACCAATACGACGCACTCGTTCCTCGAAATCTTCAGCGCCGACATGTGGTTCACGACGCTGCGCACCGCCCTGCTTGCAACCGGCGCGCAAGGCGGCTATTACGCGATCACGACCTGGCTGCCCACCTACTTGAAGACCGAGCAGCACTTGAGCGTCGTCGGCACGGGCGGGTACCTCGCCGTGATCATCGCAGGTTCGTACGCCGGCTATCTGTTCGGCGCATGGCTTTCCGACCGCATCGGCCGCAAGCTCGGCTTCATCACGTTCGCGCTGGCGTCGATGGTCATCGCGCTCGCCTATACCCATGTTTCGCTCGACGACACCCTGCTTCTGATCCTCGGCTTTCCGCTCGGCTTTTTCGCATCGGGTATGTTCTCGGGCATGGGCGCTTTCATGTCGGAACTCTTTCCGACGCGCATACGCGGCTCCGGCCAAGGCTTTTGCTACAACTTCGGCCGTGCGGTCGGCGCCGCCTTCCCGTTTCTCATCGGCTACGTCGCGCAGAAAATCACGCTGGGCGCGGCGATCGGCACATTCGCCGCGGCAGCTTACGGCGTGGTGATCCTCGCTGCGCTGACGCTGCCCGAGACGCGCGGCGCCAAGCTCGAGCACTAAATTCCCTATCGCACTCTCTGTTTCAGGTGTAACCATGACGTACGACATCACTGAAAATATTTCGGACTCCAAACGATGGCAGTTTTGGATCGACCGCGGGGGCACGTTCACCGACATCGTCGCGCGGCGCCCCGACGGCATGCTCGTCACGCACAAGGTGCTCTCGGAGAACCCCGAGCGCTATCGCGACTCGGCGGTGCAAGGGATACGCGAACTACTCGGTGTCCCGAACGGCGCACCGGTCCCCGCGCACCTCATCGAATGCGTGCGGATGGGCACGACCGTCGCGACCAACGCCCTGCTCGAGCGCAAAGGCGAGCGCACCGTGCTTGCGATCACGAAGGGGTTCGCGGACGCGCTGCGTATCGCGTATCAAAACCGGCCGAAGCTGTTCGTGCGCAACATCGAGTTGCCCACCTTGCTGTACGAGCGCGTCGTGGAGATCGACGAGCGCATCGGCGCACGCGGCGAGGCCGTGCGCTCGCTCGATGAAACGGGTGCGCGTCAGGCATTGCAAAGCGCATACGACGAGGGCATCCGCGCTTGCGCGATCGTGCTGATGCATGCTTATCGTCATCCCGAGCACGAGCGCAAACTCAAGGCGATCGCACAAGAGATCGGCTTCACTCAGATTTCCGTGAGCCACGAGGTCAGCCCGCTGATGAAGCTGATCTCGCGCGGCGACACGACCGTCGTCGACGCCTATCTTTCACCGGTGCTGCGCCACTACGTGCGCCAGGTGGAAAGCGAGCTCGGCCCCGTGCCGCTGCAATTCATGCAAAGCAACGGCGGGTTGACCGACGCGCACCGTTTCCAAGGCAAGGACGCGATTCTGTCCGGCCCCGCGGGCGGCATCGTCGGCGCGGCGCAAGTGGCCGCGCTCGCCGGGTTCGACCGCATCATCGGCTTCGACATGGGCGGCACGTCGACCGATGTCACTCACTACGCCGGCGAATACGAGCGCGAATTCATTACCGAGGTGGCCGGGGTGCGCATCCGCGCCCCGATGATGAAAATCCACACCGTCGCGGCAGGCGGCGGCTCGATCTGCAGTTTCGACGGCGCCCGTTTCCGGGTCGGTCCCGAAAGCGCCGGGGCCAACCCGGGACCCGCATCGTATCGGCGCGGCGGCCCGTTGACGGTCACCGACTGCAACGTCATGACGGGCAAGCTCAATCCGCAATGGTTCCCTGCGGTGTTCGGCCCCAAGGGCGACGAACCGCTCGACGACGCGATCGTGCGCCAACGATTCACGACGCTGGCCGGCGAAGTGGCCGCGGCAACGGGAATCGAGCGTCAGCCCGAAGAGATCGCCGAAGGTTTCTTGAAGATCGCCGTCGAGAACATGGCCAATGCGATCAAGCAAATCTCCGTGCAGCGCGGGTACGACGTGACGCAGTACGCGCTCGCTTGCTTCGGCGGCGCGGGCGGCCAACATGCATGTCTGGTCGCGGACGCGCTCGGCATGACGCGCGTGTTCATTCATCCGCTCGCAGGCGTGTTGTCGGCCTATGGCATGGGGCTCGCCGACGTGCGCGCAATGCGCCAACGCGCGCTCGAAGTTCCGCTCGATGCCCGCGCGCTGGTCACTTGCAAAACCGCGTTCGAGGATCTGGTGGATGCCGCTCGCCGCGAAGTCGCCGAGCAGCGTATCGACGAGACGCGCATCACCGTCTGCCACAAATTGCATGTGAAATACGACGGCACGGACACCGCGCTCGAAGTCGACTTCAACGAAGACGTGGCAGCCGTGGCCGCGCAATTCGAAACGCTCTACCGTACGCGCTACGGCTTCCTGATGCCCAACCGCGCGTTGATCGTCGAAGCAGTTGCCGTGGAAGCCATCGGTTGCACGCAACAGGCCGACGACGAACGCTGGCCGCTCGCCGAGAGCGCATCCGCCGCGCCGGCCCCGCTCGCCACCACGCGAATCTTCACCGGCGGCCAATGGCGCGAGACGCCCGTCTACGATCGCGACACGATGGCCCCCGGCGCGAAAATCGACGGCCCGTCGATCATCAAGGAACGGACCGGCACGACGATCGTCGAACCGGGATGGCAACTCGTCGTGACGCGCCACAACCACATGGTCGTGGAACGCACAGTGCCGCTGGAGGCGCGCCACGCGGCCGGCACGCAAGCCGATCCTGTGCTGTTGGAAGTGTTCAATAACTTGTTCATGTCCATCGCCGAACAGATGGGGGTCACGCTCGCGAACACGTCGTACTCGGTCAACATCAAGGAGCGCTTGGACTTTTCGTGCGCGCTGTTCGATGGCGAGGGTAACTTGATCGCGAACGCACCGCACATGCCGGTTCACCTCGGCTCGATGGGCGAGAGCGTGCGCACCGTGATCGAGCGCCGCACCGGCACCATGCGGCCCGGCGACGCGTTCGCACTGAATGCGCCCTATGCGGGCGGCACGCACTTGCCCGATGTCACCGTCATCATGCCGGTGTTTACCGCCTCCTCTAGCGAGCCGATGTTCTACGTGGCCGCACGCGGGCATCATGCCGATATCGGCGGGGTCACACCCGGTTCGATGCCGCCCGATTCGGTCCATGTGGATGAGGAAGGCGTGTTGCTCGACAACGTGCAGCTCGTCGCGCAAGGCCGCTTCCTCGAAGGCGTCATTCGCGACAAACTGCTCTCGAGCGCGTGGCCCGTGCGCAATGTCGAACAGAACCTGGCGGACCTACGGGCTCAAGTGGCCGCCTGCACGAAGGGCGCATTGGAACTCGATCGCATGTGCGGGCAGTTCGGTGTCGATACGGTGCAGGCCTACATGCGGCACGTGCAGGACAACGCCGAGGAAGTTGTGCGTCGCACCCTGTCGGTGCTCAAAGACGGCCGGTTCGAATACGCATTCGACGACGGCGCGAAAATCGTCGTCAGCGTGTCGATCAACAAGGCGCAGCGTTCAGCCGTCATCGATTTCGCCGGCACGAGCGAGCAACAGCCGAACAACTTCAATGCGCCGGCGTCGATCTGCAAAGCGGCGGTGCTGTACGTTTTCCGTACGCTCGTCGACGAGGACATCCCGCTCAATGGGGTTGCCTGAAGCCGCTCGAGATCAAGATTCCCGAAGGCTCGATGCTGAACCCGCGCTATCCCGCCGCCGTCGTGGCGGGCAACGTCGAAACGTCGCAGGTGGTCACCGATGCCCTCTACGGCGCCTTAGGCGTGATGGCGGGCGCCCAAGGCACGATGAACAACTTCACGTTCGGCAACGATCGCTTCCAGTACTACGAAACGATCTGCGGCGGAGCGGGCGCAGGGCCGACGTTCGACGGATGCAGCGCCGTGCAAACCCATATGACGAACTCGCGCTTGACCGATCCCGAGGTGCTCGAATGGCGTTTCCCCGTGCGACTCGATGAATTCCGTGTGCGCCGGGGCAGCGGCGGAGCCGGTCACCATCGCGGCGGCGACGGCACCGAGCGGCGCGTGCGCTTTCTCGAGCCGATGACGGCCGTGATGCTCGCGAACCGGCGCGAAGTGCCGCCGTTCGGCCTCGAAGGCGGGGCGCCGGGCGCGGTCGGGGTGAATTGGGTTGAGCGACTGAACGGCACACGCGAAAACTTCGGTGCGCGGCATCGGATGCATATGGGCGTGGACGATGTCGTCGTGATCCATACGCCAGGAGGCGGCGGTTACGGCGCAGCCTGAGGACGCTCCGTTGATCAAAGCTTAAAAGTCCGCCGCGAGCAATTCGCGGCGGACTTTTTTTTGGCAACGGCGCAGCGCGAGCGTCGCCGCGGGCGGAAGCGCGCGTCAGTCGCTCGAACCGAGCCGCCCCAGGTACGTGGTAAGCGTCCTTTGGGTCGCTTCTGCGATGAGTAGCGTCAACGCGCTGACGTCCCCGGTCACGCACGCGCCTTCGAGGGCATAGTCGTATGTCGCGCGGTCCTCGCTGAGGATGATCGCGGGCGGATAGCCCGCCTTCATTACATCGACATTCGACAACAGCCGCCCTATCGTCCGATTCGCCCCCATGAATGGGTGAATCTTGACGAACCGCGTATGGAGTTCGGCCGCGCGCGCCAGCGGATGCATCTTTTCCGCGTGCGCACGCCAGTCGATCAGCGCGGCCACCTGGGCCGGCACCTGCGAGAAGTCGATCGGAGCAGGACACGTGCCGCCGCCCGGTACGTTCTGCTCGCGATATCGCCCCGCTTGCGTTTCGTCTATGCCTTTGAGCAGCACACGGTGGATCTGTTGGATGTGCTGCATCGACAGGGTCTCGTCGCCCGCGACGATATCCTCGACATAGAGGATCGCATCGCGATGATTCACCGCGTCGAAACGCTGGCGCGACGGCTCGCCGGCAACCGCGGCGGCATCGAGCGCATCCTTCGTTTCGCTTAGCGTGAGCGTATTGCCCTCCAGCGCGTTGGAGTGATAGGTCCACTCCAACGTCAACTGCTCGCGCAGCGCTTCGAGCGTATGGAGCGGCAACGGCCGCGCGGTATCCAGCCTGGCCTTATCGGCATCGACCGCTTGCAGCAAGGACTGTAGAGACGGATTCATGAATTCACCATTGCGATCGTGACGCGCGAGATTGTATACCGTCGCCATGGGGCGGCCCTCGCAATAATCGCACTCGGTCCGGCACGACTCGACGCGAAACGCGTCGGTTCATGCCTGCCGGATCGCGCCCGAACCCCGGCGAGCAGCCCGTGATCAGGACGGTTTTCATATGCGGCCCTCCCATGGATCGTTGCGGTATCGAGACGACAGTGGCTAGGCTCCGGATTAGCTACAATCCGGAGTCCGAGTTTCGTTCGCAGGAGTCCGGCCATGGTCGATCCACTCTCCGAAGTCGTCACGCTGCTGCAACCGTGCGCGGCGTTTTCGAAAGTCGTCGGCGGGGCGGGCCGCTGGCATGTGCGCCGCGCGGAATCGGGCCAGCCGTTCTATTGCGTGATCCTCGAAGGGTCGTGCCGCCTGACCGTCGACGGCCGCGATCCGATCACGTTGCAGGCGGACGATTTCGTGCTCATTCCTTCGGGGTTCGCCCGCTCGATGTCGAGCCTGACGCCGCCTTCGTCGCAAGACACCGTCACCGCCCCGGTGCGCCTGAGCGACGGCCAATTTCGGCTCGGCCCCCAAAGCGGCCCGGTGGAGGTTCGTTTTCTGATCGGCCATTGGGTCTTCGGCTCGCCGGGTGCAGGTCTGCTCGTTTCGTTGCTGCCGCAGCTCGTGCACGTTCGCGGCGACAAGCGGCTCGCCGCGCTCGTGCAACTCGTGGGCGACGAATCGCGCGCGTCGCGCCCCGCGCGCGATGTGATCCTCACGCGGCTGTTGGAGGTCTTGCTGATCGAAGCGCTGCGTTCGACCACGGGGACGGCGCCGCCGCCGGGGCTCTTACGCGGGCTCGCCGACGAACGGCTCGCAGCCGCCATTCGCGCCATGCACGAGGCGCCCGCCCAATCCTGGACCGTGCCCGCGCTCGCGAAGCTGGCCGCGCTGTCGCGCTCGGCGTTTTTCGATCGCTTCAACCGCGCTGTCGGCGTTGCGCCCATGGAGTATCTGCTCAATTGGCGCATGGCGATGGCCAAGCGCCTCTTGCTGCAAAACGAAGGCAGCGTGGCCGAAGTGGCGGAGCGCGTCGGATATCGTTCCGCCAGCGCGTTCAGCGCCGCATTCGCGCGCGTCGTAGGCGTGCCGCCGACGCGATATGCGACCGCAAGCGCACAGCAAGAATCGGAGGCCGCGGCCGAAGCCGAGCCGGAAGCGCTGCCCCGCGGAAAGCCCGCCCCACCGCCCGCGGCCTCGCCTCAGCCCGTCACTTCGGCGCCGTTGGAAGATCCCGCGCTGCTGCGCCGCCTGCTTCGCGCCAAAGATCGCATCGACGCCGCCTCGCATGAAGCGTGGCCCGTCAGGCGCCTGGCGGAAATAAGCGGCGTGTCCGAAGCGCACTTCGCGCGCTCGTTCAAGCGCGCCTTCGGCTTGCCGCCGCACCGCTACCTGCTCACGCGGCGCATCGAGCAAGCTGCCGCACTGCTGCGCGACAGCGATCTGAGCATCACCGAAATCGCCTTCGCCACCGGCTGGGAAAGCCTGGGCACGTTCGGCCGCATCTTTCGCGACATCACCGGTCACAGCCCAGGCGCGTTGCGCGACCAAGTCCAGGCAGAACGGGAGCGTCTGTCCGTCGTGCCAGCCTGTGTCGTGAAGGCCACCCAACGCCCCGATATCACCATCGCAGTTTCGGAGAAGCGACGGCGTGCGGCAAACGCTACATTGCCGCCGTCAACCAAGGAGGCGTTATGAATGAAGGCATCGATGTCGTAGGATTGTATGTCGGCGACCAAGACGAGGCGCTCGCGTTTTATGTCGAGAAGCTCGGCTTCAAGGTTCATACCGATGTGCGCAACGGCAACTACCGCTGGCTCACGGTTCAGCATCCGGACCAACCGTCGTTTCAGCTCGGGCTGTTTACGCCCGGGCCGCCCATGCATGACGAAGCCACCGCGCAAAGCTTGCGCGCGATGGTCGCCAAGGGCGCCATGCCGCCGCTCGTGCTTGCCGTCGCCGATTGCCGCGCGACGTACGAGCGGTTGCGCGAGCGCGGCGTCGAATTCACGCAAGAGCCGATCGACCGCTACGGCAGCGTCGACGCGGGCTTTCGCGATCCTGCCGGGAACGGCTGGAAAATGATCCAAGCGCCGAAGACGAAGGGTTGAATATGAACGCGAGGCCCGCCGTGCCCACCCACACGATCCGTGCTGCACGCCCCGAGGACTTCCCCGCTATCCGTGCATTGCTCGTCGCGCACGGCTTGCCCGCGGACGATGTCACCGTCGGCGACGCCAAGCGCTTTTACGTTGCAACAGGCAGTGACGACACGCCGATGGGCTGCGCCGCAATCGAGCCCTACGGGACCGACGCGTTGCTGCGGTCGGTGGCGGTTGCAACGAACGCGCGGCAACAGGGACTCGGCGCGGCGCTCGTCGGTCATGCGCAACAAGAAGCTGCACGCTGCGGCGTACATCGTCTATTCTTGCTGACGACCTCTGCGAGCGGCTATTTCGCGGACATGGGCTATCGCGTAGTCCCGAGAAGCGACGTTCCGGTCCGGGTACAGTCGAGTGCGCAATTCGCGTCGTTGTGTCCCGCATCGGCCGTTTGCATGATGCAGGCATTGGGTGCGGACGGCGCCGCCACGACGCCGCCTATCGGCGATCGCTGAGCATCCCATCGGCGATCTCACGCAGTTCGCGTCGCAAGGAGACGAAGATGATCAAGCTTAGCCACAAGATCGCGCCCTTTCTTTGGTTCGACACCCAGGCCGAAGAAGCCGCCCGCTTCTATACGTCGCTTTTCGACGACAGCCGTATCGTCACCACGAGCCGATACCCCGATGCAGTGCCCGACAAAGCGGGGGCGGTCATGGTCGTCACGTTCGAACTCGCCGGTCAACGATTTCATGCGCTCAATGGCGGCCCGCAATACACATTCGACGAGTCGATTTCGCTGCTCGTCGAATGCGAAACGCAAGACGAGGTCGACGAACTCTGGACGAAGCTCTGCGACGGCGGCGAGGAGCGCCCGTGCGGCTGGCTGGTCGACCGTTACGGCTTGAGGTGGCAAGTCACACCGCGGCGTCTACTCGAATTCGTATGCGGCGACGATCCCGTTGCGGCATCCGCCGCCATGTGCGCCATGTTCGAGATGAAAAAAATCGTCATTGCCGACATCGAACGCGCCGTTCAGGCGAGCGGGCGCTGATCGTTCGCATGCGCCGCCGCGACGATCCGTAGGCACGCTCGGCGCAGCGATCGGTTTTGCGCAGCTCGCTAGCGTTTCGCCTACACGTTCGCCACGACGAACTGCGCGGCCACGCTGCGCGACAGCACGAGTTCGGCGTTGACGAGATCGTTGTCGTCCAGCTTCGCGCGCACGGCGGCCTCGTCCATGCCGTACCCCCGCCATCTCGCGGTAAGGCGATCGATCAGCACTTCACGCGGAACGTCGAGCATGACGGTGACGTCGAAGAACCGCCGCAAGGGCGCCCATGCGGGATCGTCGAGCAGCAGGTAGTTGCCTTCCACCAGGATGCACCTGGTCGAGGCGGGGATGATTTCCGCACCGGCCCGCGCAATCTCTAGGGAGCGGTCGAACACCGGAACGGCGATTTCTTTCCCATCGTCGGCCGCGAGGCGCTCGAGCATCGCTTCGAGCCCTCCGACGTCGAACGTGTACGGCGCCCCCTTGCGAGCGCGTTGGCCGCGCGCCTCGAGCACGCGATCGTCGAAATGAAAGCCGTCCATCGCGAGAATGCAGGCGAAACCGGGCCGATCGCGGTTCAAACCGTCGCATAGCGACTGCACGAACGTGCTCTTGCCCGCACCCGGCGCACCGGCGATGGCGATGAGTCGACGTGCGTCGCGCTGCGTGGCGCGCACGCGCTCGATGAAGTGTGCGAGATCGATTCGGCTCTGCGGCGGTGTTGTATCGTTCACTGCAAACGGCTCCGGTGAGAAGGCTCCGATGTAGGCGTCATGCCTGCATCAAGGCGCGCGTGCCATGCTACCAGCGCCTTAGATTATCAGCCTTCCCTTCCGGCATGCCGGATGCCGCTCGCCTCAGCCCCGCGCTCGCGCCCGTGCTTCGTCGTTACGTCGATCGATGCGCGCGCCGATCCGGCCCAGCCGCACCACCGTCACGCCCGGCCGCAACTGTCTCAGCGAAGGCATGACGAGCACGCAATCGTCGTATGGCGTCACGACGGGCTCGCCGTCCGACCAGCCGATCACGGTCTTCGCTTCGGGAAACGTCTCGAGCCCCGTGTAGTCGCCGGCAAAGCGGAAATCCATGCTCTTGGCCACCACCGGTTGCGTCACGCGCACGACCGTCATCCGCTCCGGCAACGGCGCCATCCATCCGGACGGCAGATCGGCTTCGTCGACGATACCCGCCATCAGCAGAAACCTCGCCGTGCAATCGCGCGCCACGTCGACCGCGCGCCGCTCCCAATGCTGTCCGCATTCGATCAACAATGCGTTCTTCGCGCTGCGGGGATCGCCGAAGCCTTCGTAATCGCGCATGCGCCTGCCTTGCGGATGCCCTTCGTCGCTGATGACGGTAGCGGGCGCGCCCAGGTGCACGGCAAGCTCGATGCCTTTGTCGAGCGGGCCCGATACGATCAGCGGCGCGCTTCGCTCGTGCATCGAATGAAGATCGAGCAGCAAGTCCACGCTATCGATCACGGGGCGCATCGCTCGCGCACGGTCGAGCTCCTGCGATCGACGCGTCGGATCGTCGAGCACAGCGGCGGTCCACACACGGTTGAAATCCTCGTCGACGTAACGTGCCGCGTCCGGCTGGGCGGGATCGAAACGCGCATAGGCCGACACGTTCGCGAACGACAGCGTGAGCCGTCCGCGCCGCGGACGCACGCCGTGCCGGAGCAACGCATCGACGACGATCGCACCGCACACTTCGTTGCCGTGCGTCAGCGCATTGATCATCACGTGCGGACCGGCGACGCCGGAATCGAACGTATGGACGTAATCGACACCGGTATTGCTAGGCGCGTGCCGGTCGATATTCGGAAACTCGATTTCAATCGGGTAGGCTTCGTGGGTCACGCAATCGCTCCTTACGCTGAACGCCTTTGGTCCATCGCCGCACGCTTGCCCGATGCCCGCTTGGCCTTGCCGAGCGCCGCGCCGCCGGCGGCCACGAAAGCCGTCGGCGTCATCCCGCACATGCGCTTGAAATGCCGCCCGAAATGGCTTTGATCGAAAAAACCGACTTCGGTCGCGACCGCCACGCTGGGCACGCCGGCCAACAGCAACGATTGCGCCCGTTTGATGCGCAAGCCGCATAGATAGCGATAAGGCGACAAACCGAAACGCTCGCGAAACACCGTAGCGAAACGCGAGATGCTCAGCGCGGCGGGCGCCGCCATCTGCGCGAGTGTCAGCGGTTCGGCGAAATGCGCCTCGATAAACGCCCTGGCTAGGTCAAGCCCTTCTGATCGCGTCATGTCGCACCTACTTTTTCCTGCGTCGCCACCGCTTGCTCGGCCAAGCGCACGAACCGTCCGCTCACGCGGCGCCTCGCAGCGGCTGAAGCAGCTTCAATTCATCCGCGGAACGATGGCAGAGGATCTGCGCGCCGGAAGGCAGCACTCTCGTCGGAGGCCGCGCGACATTGCACTTGCCCTCCACACGCGCGGGGCAACGCCCTCGGAAACTGCAGAGCCCTTCCGCTTCGCCCGATACGTTTTCCGACAGCAGCGGCAGCGCGCAGTTGCCGACAGCGCGATGGGCGTCCAACCAGCCACGCTTCAGCGCGGGCACCGAATCGACGAGCAACCCCGTATAGGGGTGATGCGGCGGTTGGTCCAGCAAGCGGCGCTGCCCCGCTTCCACGCGTCGGCCCGCATAGAGCACGACCACGTCGTCGCAGATCGAGCGCACCGTGGAGATGTCGTGGCTAATGAACATGTACGACACGCCGAGCTCGCGGCGCAACTCGCGCAACAAGTCCAGAATCGCCGCCCCCACTACGGTGTCGAGCGCCGAAGTGACTTCGTCGCACAGGATCAGCGACGGCTCCGCGGCCAGCGCACGCGCGAAGTTCACGCGTTGCTTTTGTCCGCCCGACAAGCCCGAAGCACGCCGCGCGGCGGTCGATGCCGGCAACTTCACGAGATCGAGCAATTCGCCGATGCGCCGTTGCGCGGCTGCTGCGCGCAAGCCCTTATAGAACGCCAGCGGACGGCCTAATATGTCCGCCACCGTATGACTCGGATTGAGCGCCGTATCGGCATTCTGAAACACGAGCTGAATCCTGCGGTATTGATCGGCTGTGCGCCCATGCAATCCCGGCGGAAGCGGTTGTCCCTCGAACAGCACCTCACCGCTCGTCCGCTGCACGAGACCAGCCACGACGCGCGCGAGCGTCGTCTTGCCCGACCCGGACTCACCGATCACACCAAGGGCACTGCCGCGCGGAATCGACAAATTCACATCGTCGAGCACGCGCACGGCGGGGTTGCCGTGGCGATCGACGCGGCCGTAGCCCGCTGAAAGGCCGCGAATCTCGAGCAACGGTACGCTCGGCGCGACCGCCGCAGCCGCCGCTTGGCTGGACGCAGGGTTCCCCTCGCGGCCCGCCGATGCCGCGAGCAGCGCTCTCGTGTAGGCATGAGCGGGGGCGTCGAGCACTTGGTCGACATCGCCGCACTCTTGCACTTCGCCGCCGTTGAGCACGACGATCCGGTCGGCCATCTGCGCCACCACCGCCAAATCGTGCGATACATAGACCGCGGTCGTGCCCAGCTCCTTGATCACGCGCTTGAAGGCGGCGAGCACTTCGATCTGCGTCGTGACGTCGAGCGCCGTCGTCGGTTCGTTGAAGACGATCACCGCCGGGTCGGTGATCAACGCCATCGCGGCCATCAGGCGCTGCAGTTGTCCCCCCGACACTTGATGCGGATACCGTTCGCCGATGTGCTCGGGATCGGGCAGCGCCAGCGCGCGAAAGAGCGTGACGGCTTTCGCGCGTGCGGCATCGCGCGTCGTCAACCGATGCAGCAATGCAGGTTCGATCACCTGATCCATCAACGTGCGCGCCGGATTGAATCCGGCCGCCGCGCTTTGCGCCACATACGCCACCGTGCGAGCCCGCAAGGTGCGCCGGCCCGCTTCGTCGAGCGAGAGGACGTTGGTGCCGCCTACTCGCACACTCCCGCCCGAGAAAGCGCACCCTTGCCGCGTATAACCGAGCAGCGACAACGCGATGGTCGTTTTGCCGGAACCCGATTCCCCGATCAACGCCAGCACTTCGCCTTGCTTCACGGTGAAATCGACGCCTTTCACGATTTCCGTGGCGTCCCCGCCCGGGCTGGCGGCAACGATGCGCAAGCCCTTCACCTCGATCATCACGTCACTCACGGCCGTCCTCCTTGTCCAAACCCGGCATGGCGCCGCAAGCTGTCGATCAGCAGATTCATGCCGACGGTCAGCGTCGCAATGGCGATCGACGGCATCAACACAGCCGGCGCCGCTTGCGACAAGCCCCCAATGTTCTCGCGCACGAGCGAGCCCCAATCGGCGTTGGGCGGTTGCACGCCCAGGCCGAGAAAGCTGAGACCACTGAGCAGCAACACGATGAAGACAAACCGCAAGCCGAAATCGGCCAACACCGGATGAATCATATTCGGCAGCACTTCGACGCGCGCGATGTACAGCAGGCGTTCGCCGCGCGCACGCGCCACGAGCACGTATTCGAGCGTCATCAAATTGACTGCGAGAGAGCGCGAAATACGGAACGCGCCGGGAATGTAAGCCACGGCCGCCACCATCGTCAGCATCGGAACCGACGAGCCGAACGCGGCAATCGCGACGAGCGCCAGCACTTTGCTGGGAATCGAGATCAATGCGTCGAAGAGGCGGCACATGACCTCGTCCACCCAGCGCGTCGACACGGCGGCGACGAGCCCCAAGCAAGTGCCGATGCCGCTCGCGAGCACGGCGGCGGCAAGGGCGAGCCCGACGGTATAGCGCGTGCCGTAGAGAATCCGGCTCAACATGTCGCGGCCCAGATAGTCCGTGCCGAAAGGATGCGCGGCGCTAAAACCCGCGAAGCTCAGCGTCGACGCGAGCACGCCTTCTTTGTACGGCGCGAGCATGGGGCCGAACACGGCCATCGCCAGCCAGAAGCAAACGAGCGTCATGCCGATTCTTCCGAGCCAGGACAAGCGAGCGCGGCGGGGGCGGCGCGCCGGCGCCGCCGTTTCGGACCCTGCCTCGTCGTAGATCTGCGTGGCGGGGTGCGAAATCGAGGATTGAATAGGGCGACTCATCGTTGACGGAGCCTCGGATTGGAAACGATCTGACATAGGTCTGCCATCAAAACAAGGACGAGATACGCTGCGCAGAACACCATGACGCAGCCTTGCACGAGCGGCATGTCGCGATTGGTCACCGCGTCCACCATCAAGCTCGCGAGTCCCGGGTAGTTGAAGATCGATTCGACGATGACCACACCGCCGAACAGGTACGACAAACTGAGCGCCACCGCGTTGGCGATCGGGCCGATCGCATTGGGCAGCACGTGACGCCAAACGACGCGCACTTGCGAAGCGCCCTTGAGGTAAGCCATTTCGACATAGCCTGAATTGAGCTGGTCGAGCACGGCCGCCCGTGTCATGCGCGCCATTTGCGCGATGAGCACGCAGCACAGCGTCATGACCGGCATCGCGTAGATGCGCACGATATCGCTGAACGAAGACACCGAAGACAGATACGACAGCGCCGGGAGCCAGTGCAGATTGACGGCGAAGATCAATACGGCCACCGTCGCCACCAGGAACTCCGGCACCGCCACGGTCGAGAGCGTCAAGATGTTCAGCGCCCGATCGAGCCAGGAGCCGCGAAACATCGCCGAAAAGATCCCGATCGCCAGCGCGATCGGCACCGAGACGATCGTCGTCAAGCCTGCGAGCATCAGCGAGTTGGGCAAACGCGTTCGGATCAACTCGCTGACGGGCAGGCTGTTGGACAGCGACATGCCGAAATCGCCTCTCATGACATGCGCGAGCCACACCAAATAGCGGTGCAGCGCCGGTTGATCCAAGCCGAATTGATGCCGCAGCGCCGCGACGGCCTCGGGCGTGGCGGCTTGGCCTAGCGCCTCCTGCGCGGCGTCACCCGGCAGGAGGCCCGTCATGGCGAACACCAGCGCCGAGACAATCAGCAACGTTAGCAACGCAAGGCCGAGGCGGCTGGCAATCAGCCTATAAGCTTGACGTTTCATTTACACGCGTCTCCTTCCATCTCGTGCATGGCGTTCTCAACCTGCACCTTTATCGCGCCCGACGCGTTGCGCCGGGCTTCGCTCAAGCTTCCAGCCACACATGCTCCGCGAACGCGAAGCCCATGAGCCCCGCCAGCGGAATGGAGCCGAGCCCTTTCAGCTTCGTCGTATGGGCATCGAGCGAGCTCAGGAACATCGGAATGCCGACGCCGCCCTTTTCATGCACGAGCACCTGCATATCGCCGTAGATCTTCTTGCGCTTGGCATCGTCCGGCTCGCCGCGCGCCGCAATGAGCATCTGGTCGAACTGCGGGTCTTTCCAGTTCGCTTCGTTCCACGGCGCATCCGATTTGAAGAACTGCGTGAACAGCATGTCGGCCGTGGGGCGCGCATTGATGTTGCCGTAGGAGAGCGGATGCTTCATCCAGTGATTCGACCAGTACCCGTCCGACGGCACACGCGTCACTTGCAGCGTCAAGCCCGCGAGCGGGGCGGCCTGCTGCAGCAGCATCGCCATATCGACCGAGCCATCGGCGGCCGGGGAAGCGAAGACCTGCAGCGGCGTGCTGCCGACATTGGCCTTCTTGAAATAGAACTTCGCCTTCTCGGGGTCGAACGGACGTTGCGGCAGCCCGGCGAAGTAGTACTTGTTGGTCGGGTCGATCGGCTGATCGTTGCCGATCGCGCCGTAGCCTTGAAACACGGCTTGACGCATCTGATCGCGGTTCTGCAAATGCATGAGCCCGAGGCGGAAATCCTGATTGCCCGTGATGCCGCCCTCGTTGCGAATGATGAGGTCCGTGTATTGCCCCGTTTTCGTTTCGAGCACGGCAAAGCCTGGCGCCGCCTTGATGCGGCCCGTCGATTGCGGGTTCACCTGATTGATGAGCTGCACATCGCCCGACAGCAACGCATTGACGCGCGCCGATTCGTCCGCGATGCCGATGAGCTCGATCTCGTCCAGATGCGGCAGGCCCGGCTTCCAGTAACGTTCGTTCTTGACCACGACCGTATGCACGCCCGGCGTGAATTCCTTGAGCTTGAACGGGCCGGTGCCGACGGCGGTCTTCGTGAAGTCTTTGGTGCCGTCCTTCACGATGACGAAGTGCGCGTCGGCGAGAATCACGGGCAGATCGGCATTCGGGCCGGACAGCGTGATCGTCAGTTCGTTCGGTCCCGTGGCTTTGACATCGCTGATTTGATCGGCAAGCGTCTTGGCCTTCGACGCCGTGGCCGGATCTTTATGGCGCAGCAGCGAATAGGCCACGTCCGCCGGCGTGAGCGCCTTGCCGTCGTGGAACTGCACGCCCGAGCGCAGCTTGACGACCCAGACCTTCGCGTCTTGCGTATCGAACGAAGTGGCGAGCGCCATCTTCGCCCCGAGGTGCTCGTCGAGTTCGGTCAGACCGTTGTAGATCATGTTGCAGCGAACATAGTCGGTCGCCAACGCCCCCTTGGCCGGGTCGAGCGTGTCCGCCGTGGACGACGATTGCGTCGCCACGCGAATCTTGCCGCCCTGCTTGGGCTTGGCTTGCGCCTGCGCGGCCGTGCTCGCCACGAGCAAGCCGCCGCCCGTCACCGACACGAGTCCCGCCGCAACGAGCGCGCGCAGCGCGTCGCGGCGCGATGCGCCCTTCGCGGTCAATTGCTCGAGTGTGGTCTCGGCTCCGACAGCACCGTATTGTGAGGTGTCCTTTTTCATTTCACTTCTCCGCGAAGTAAGCCAAGGCTGGCAAAAAACAGTTAACCGGCGGTCAACTTGAAGGTGTTAATACGCCTTAACGTTCGACGAAGGTTTTTCTTACCTTCGCTGCAACGACTGTGGGCGCGCTCGTCGGCCCGATCTCAATAGAACACGTCTTTGATACGGTAATAGGCGCCGACGATCGGCAGAAACCAGGGTTTGCCCGTGTGGCCGGGAATCGCGGGCCACGGTAAGTCGCGCCATGGATTCGCATCCGCGCGGCCATCGATGACGTCGGCCATCACCTGCCCCATATGAGTCGACATCTGCGTGCCATGCCCGCTATAGCCGAGCGAGAAGTACAAGCCATCGTGCTGCCCGGCTCGCGGCAAGCGATCCGCGGTAATGTCGACCAGCCCGCCCCAGCGGTAATCGATGCGCGTCTTCGCCAACTGCGGAAACAGCTCCGCGAGGCTGCGCTGCAAAATGCGCCCGCTCTTTTCGTCGGACGGCTGCTCCGACGCGGTGAACCGCGCGCGGCCGCCAAACACGAGCCTCGCATCGGCCGTCACGCGGAAGTAGTTGTGCATGAGGCGCGTCGTCGTATAGGCGCGCCGCTGCGGGAAGATGCGCGCCACGGCTTCGGTGCCGATCGGCTCGGTCACGATGATGAACGACCCGATCGGTGCGAGCCGACGCCGATACCATGAGAACGGGCCATGCTTGGACGGGCCGGTGGCGATCAGCACGTTCGTTGCGCTCAGCTCGCCTCGGTCGGAGACGATGCGGTAGCCGCCCGCTCCCTGCTTGACGATCGCCGAGACAGGCGCATGCTCGTGCAAGGTGGCGCCGTGCCGGCGCGCCGCCTGCGCGAGACCCGCCGCGAACTTGCCCATGTGCATCTGCCCGCCATGGCGCTGCAGCAACCCGCCGTAGAACCGATCCGACTGCACCTCGTCGCCGATATGCGCCGCATCGATCAGTGCGATGTTTTGATCGACTTCGCGATGGATCACCTCGGCCGTCTTCGCCAAATGTTCGTAATGCTGCGGCTTGGCGGCAAGCTTGAGCTTGCCCGTCGCGAGATAGTCGCAATCGATCGCTTCCTCTCGAATCAAGCGCTCGACCGTATCGACCGCCGCCGCGTAGGCAAGGTAGTAGCGGCGCGCGCGTTCGAGACCCAGCTGCCCAACCAGCGCCGCGAAATCCTGCGCGACGCCGGTGTTGACCTGGCCGCCGTTGCGGCCCGACGCGCCGCCCCCAATACCGCCGGCATCGAGCAACGCCACCGTCGCGCCGCGCCGCGCGAGCGCCACGGCCGCCGACAGCCCCGTGAAGCCGCCGCCGATGACGGCGACATCCACGCGGCCTTGCACGGGCCCCTCGTCGCCGAGCGGCGTGGCGGGCGCGGTATCGAGCCAGTAGGACTCCAGCTTCATCGTGGCGTTCCTCGGTTCAATGGCGGCAGCGTCGCGCGATCACAGGCCGAGCAGCGACGCGAGCTGCGGGATGCCGTCCACTTCGTGGTACTCGTAATACGGGGTGGACGGCTCATGCCCACGTTTGACGAACGCCTTATGCTTGATGCCCAGATCATGTGCCGTCATGAGGTCGTAGCGCAAGCTCGACGACACGTGCAGGACGTCTTGCGGATTGCACCCGAGCTGGTCGAACATGTACTCGAAGCCTTGCATGCGCGGCTTGTACGACTGCGCTTGCTCGGCGGTGAATACCGCATGAAACGGCGCGCCGAGCTTATCCACATTGCTCTGAATCTGGTTGTTCGATGCGTTCGACAAAATCACGAGCTTGTATTTCTTGGCAAGACGCGCGAGGCCTTCCGGCACGTCCGGATGCGGGCCCCAGCTCGGCACGGCCAAATAGAAGCTTTCCGCCTTTTCCTCGTCAAACGCCACGCCCACCCGCTTACAGGCGCGGCGAAAGGCGTTGACGACGACGTCGCGGTAGGGTTTCCACGCACCCAGCACTTCGTCGAGCCGGTAACCGGCGAATGCGCTGACGAGGCTTTCGAGCTTGGCGGGATCGAGTTCCTTGCCGTAAAGCTCGCGTGTCATATCCGCCATACGGAAACGCGTCAACGTGCCGTAGCAGTCGAACGTGATGTATTTCGGCTCGAAATCGATCATCTCAATGCATCCTCTGGTAGGTTCATCATCTGCTTGCGAGCCGCCGCGCGTCATTGCGCGAAAGCTCACGTATAAGAGACATTTAATCAACGCCAAAACAAAGATGTCTCTAAAGTAGTCGCCGCCCACGACATAAAGCGCGCGTTTTGCATCGGTTCGACAGCAGAGTCTGCGGCGCGCCCGCCAGTATTGGCTCCGGGCGCACTCGCGCCTCAGTCGTTCAGGTCGATCAGGACGCTTTTGAAGCGCAAATTGGCCTCGTAAGCCTCTTTCCCGAGATCCTTGCCGATACCCGAACGCTTGTAGCCGCCCGTCGGAATGATGAAGTCGTTGCTGCGCCCGTAACGATTGACCCAGACCGTGCCTGCATCGAGCGCTCTCACGAAACGCAGGGCGCGACCGAGGTTCGCCGTATGGACGCCCGCGGCCAGGCCGTAGTCGGGATGGGCGGCCAGCGCCAGCGCTTCGTCTTCCGACTCGAACGTTTGCACCGTCAATACCGGGCCGAACACTTCCTCTCGCACCGCGGCGGAATCGGCCGTCACGTTTTCGACGATGGTCGGCAGGTAATAGGCGCCGGCTAGGTCGGTCGTCGCTCTGCGCGCGCCGCAGCGCGCTTGCGCGCCCTCGTCGAGCGTCGCCCGGACGATCGCATCGATGCGATCGGCTTGAGCGGGAGAGACGATCGGCGGGAGATCCGCCTGCGCATGCCAAGTCGCGCCCGCTTCGAACCCGCGGAAAAGCTGCGCGATGCGCTCGACCAGCGGCTCGGCGATCGAGCGCTCGACGAGGAGCCGCGATCCCGCCACGCAGACTTGCCCAGCGTTGCTAGTGATGGCGGAAGCGATGCGGCGCGCGACCTCGTCGATCCGCGGTGCATCGGCGAAGACGATCTGCGGACTCTTGCCGCCTAACTCGAGCGTAACGGGCTTCGTTCCTGAAAAGGCGCAGGCGGCCATGATCGCGGCGCCCGTTCGGGTAGACCCCGTGAACGTTACCTTGCCGATGCGCGGATGCCGCACGAGCGCGTCGCCCGTCGTACGGCCATCGCCTTGGACCACGTTGAAGATACCGGCCGGCACACCCGCTTCGATCGCCAGCTCGGCCAACCGCAGCGCCGAAAATGGCGTCATTTCCGATGGCTTCAATACGACCGCGTTGCCGGCGGCCAGCGCCGGGCCGATCTTCCATGAAGCCATCACCAGCGGAAAATTCCACGGCGCGATCGCGCCGACGACGCCGATCGGTACGGCAATCGTCATACCTAGATGCTCCCGGTCGGTAGCCGCCACCTGTCCGCCGATCTTGTCGGCGAACTCCGCGTAAAAGCGAATCCCTTCGGCCGTGAACGGGATATCCCACGCGAAGGCCTCACGCACGGGCCGCGTCGAGCCGACGGCTTCCAAGGGCGCCAGCGTGGCGGCATCGGCAGCGACGAGATCCGCGAAGCGGCGCAATATACGGGCGCGTTCGCGCGGCGACATCGTCGCCCATCCGCTCTTGCGCCATGCATCCCACGCATTGTCCACGGCGTAACCGACGAGGCGCTCGTCGCCGATCGGCACCGATGCATAAATTTGCCCATCCGATGGGCGAGCAACGTCGAGTGTCGGGCCTTGCGCGTCGAGATACGCGCCGCCGATGAAATGGCCGCTGCGCACTGCAATCGCATTGGGGTCGAAGGTGTTCACGGCATACGCTCCGTCTTGGCATGGCATACGGCCAGCGAGCCGTTGCCGTCGATCGATCGGTCGAGCATCAGCGCGAGGCGCATTCGCTCCATAACGAAGATCGTACGGCGAGCGCCACAGCATATTGCATCGACAAAATTGCCGAGACCGCATAACGCAAGCGTCGTTGCGTCGCGTAGCAGCGAGATTGCATTGCACCAAACCGACAGCCTTTTCCGGCGGGCGATTGCGCGCGGCAGTCATGAGCGTGCAAGGCGCGGCCGATAAAAAGATCGTCCTAGTCAACACCGGCGCCGCATGACACAGTGCTTACCCATCAAGACAAAGAGGGGCCTCGCGTGTCCGACTCCATCCATTACAGGCCGTTTACTGTGGCGGACGTCGATGCCGCCCATGCGTTGACGCTCGAACTCAAATGGCCGCATCGCGCCGAGGATTGGCTATTCGTCGCCAATCTCGGCGCAGGCTTCGTAGCCGAACGCGACGGGCGCGTGGTCGGCACCGTACTGTGTTGGAAGTACGGCGAAGATACGTCGTCGGTCGGCATGGTCATCGTCTCGCCTGCTTTCCAGGGGTACGGCATCGGCCGCCGGCTGACCGAAATGGCGCTCGAAGCGCTCGGCGCAAGGGCGACGTTGCTGCATGCCACCCCGGCCGGGCTCCCCCTTTACGAGAAGCTCGGCTTCACACGCATCGGCACGCTCGATCAGCACCAAGGCGCGGCGCTGCAGCCGCCGTTGTTGCCGCTGCCCTCGCACGAGCGGCTGCGCCCGCTCGGCATCAACGACACGCCGCGGCTCATCGAATTGGCCTCGCGCGCGAGCGGCCTCGATCGTTCGGCCGTGCTGCCCGCGCTCGTCGCCTGCTCCGACGGCATCGGGCTCGATCGCGACGGCGAGCTGATCGGCTTCGCCCTGTTTCGCCGGTTCGGACGCGGCCGCGCCATCGGTCCAGTGGTCGCGCCGCGCGATGCGGATCCGGTGCGCGCTAAGGCGCTGATCGGCCACTGGCTCGCATCCAATCCGGGCCTGTTCATTCGCATCGACACGCCCGGAGAAAGCGGCCTGACCGACTGGCTCGAAGCGCTGGGCCTCACGCGCGTGGACAGCGTCGTCAAAATGGCGCGCAACGCCGAGCGCCTGCCCCCGCCCGACGAAGCGTTCGGGCAGTACGGCATCATCAACCAAGCCATCGGCTGACGAGCGTTATGAGCTTTCTCTATAAAGCCGATCCCGCGCGCGGCGCGATCTGGGCCAAGCTGTTCGCCGAACGCGCGCCCGATATCGCGTTCCACGTCTGGCCCGATATGGGCGGCGACCCAAGCCGAATCCGCTATCTGGCGGCGTGGCAGCCGCCCGACGACACGATGCGAACGCTGCCCAATCTCGAGGTGCTGTTCTCGGTGGGCGCGGGCGTCGATCAATTCGATCTATCGGGCATTCCCCCGCATGTGCCTGTCGTCCGGATGGTCGAACCGGGCATCGTGGAAGGGATGGTCGAGTACGTCACGCACGCGGTGCTGACGGTCCATCGCGACTTCTTCGACTATGCCGAGCAACAGCGGCAAGGTTACTGGCGCGAATTGCCGGTGCGCCCGGCCGCTTCGTGCAGGGTCGGCGTCCTCGGGCTCGGTCAATTGGGCACGGCCGTGCTCGAACGGCTGCGCGTGTTCGGCTATCCCTGCGCCGGGTGGAGCCGGTCCGCGCACCGTATAGAAGGCGTCGATTGCTATGCGGGCGAACAAGGGCTCGATGCGTTCCTCGCGCGCACCGATGTCCTCGTTTGCCTGTTGCCGCTCACGGCCGCCACGCACCACTTGCTCGACGCGCGTCTGCTCGCGAAGCTGCCGCGCGGCGCATCGTTGATTCAAACCGGCCGTGGGGCCCACCTCGTTCAAGACGATTTGCTGCGCCTGCTCGAAGACGGCCACCTGCGTTACGCGCTGCTCGACGTCACGACGCCGGAACCGCTGCCGGCCGGACATCCGCTTTGGCGGCACCCGCGCGTTCGCATCACGCCGCATATCGCGAGCGCAACCCGCCCCGAGACGGCCGTCGAATCGGTTTTGGAGAACCTGCGCCGGCATCGCTTAGGACTGCCGATGATCGGAGAAATCGATCGCGGCCGCGGCTACTGACGGACGTAGCGCCCGCCGCCGCTAGCGGGCAGCAGAAAATGCTGGCCGCACGCATCAAAACGCTCGGCGCACGCTTTTCGCAGGCTTTTTTCGGAAACGAAGCGACGCGCACGATCGGTACCATGGATACATCGATCACACTAGTACGAGCCCACTACCATGTCGATTTCCTCGCTTATCGAAGCCGATCGCAAGCACCTCATTCATCCCGTCGTGAACTATCGTGCGCATGAGGCGCGCGGCGTGACGATCCTCGAATCGGCGCGCGGCTCGTTCGTGGTCGATGCCGAGGGCAACGAGCTTCTCGACGCATTCGCGGGACTTTGGTGCGTCAATGTCGGGTATGGTCAGCAAAGCATCGTCGATGCCGCCACCGCGCAAATGAAGAAACTGCCCTACGCAACGGGGTACTTCCATTTCGGCTCGGCGCCCGCGATCGAGTTGGCCGAGCAGCTCGTGGCGCGCACCCCGGCATCGCTCCGGCACGTCTACTTCACGCTCGGCGGATCCGACGCCGTGGATTCGGCCGTGCGCTTCATCACGCATTACTTCAACGCGACGGGTCGCCCGCAGAAGAAGCAATTCATCTCGCTCGAGCGCGGCTACCACGGCTCGTCTTCAGTGGGTTCCGGTCTGACTGCGCTCCCGGTCTTTCATCGCCATTTCGATCTGCCGCTGCCGCATCAGCATTACATTGCATCGCCCTACGCCTACCGCAACGATTTCGCCGACGATGCGGCGCTCATCGCCGCGTCGGTGGCCGCATTGGAAGCGAAGGTGGCCGAGCTGGGCGCGGAGCACGTCGCCGCTTTCTTCTGCGAACCGATACAGGGGTCGGGCGGCGTGATCGTGCCCCCTGTCGGTTGGCTCAAAGCCATGCGCGATGCATGCCGCCGGCTGGACATCCTTTTCGTCGCCGATGAAGTCATCACCGGTTTCGGCCGCACGGGCCCCTTGTTCGCTTGCGAGGCGGAAGGCGTCGAACCGGATCTGATGACGGTCGCCAAGGGGTTGACTGCCGGCTACGCCCCGATGGGGGCCGTGCTCATGTCCGACGAGGTCTACCGCGGCATCGCGGACGGCAGCCCCGGCGCGGCGATCGGCCATGGCTATACCTATTCGGCGCACCCGGTCAGCGCGGCGATCGCGCTCGAAGTCATGCGCCTTTATCACGAAGGCGGCTTGCTCGCCAATGCCGCATCGCTCGCGCCTCGTTTCGCGCAAGGGCTCGACGCGTTGCTCGAGCACCCGCTCGTGGGCGATTCGCGTCACCGCGGCCTGCTCGGCGCACTGGAACTCGTCTCCGACAAGAACAGCAAAGCCGGCTTCGATGCGGCGCTCGCCCTGCCGGATCGGATCGCCGCCGCCGCATATCGCAACCGGCTGATTTTCCGCGCGTTCGGCGACAACATCCTCGGATTCGCCCCGGCCCTATCCTATAGCGCCGACGAATTCGATCTGCTGTTCGAACGCTTGCGCCGGACCCTCGACGAGGTGCTGGCGCAAAGCGAGGTACGGTCCGCACTCGATCGCCGAACGCGCGTGGCAGCGTGCTAAAGTAAGCGCTCACCGTTAGTGGCACGACTTTGGCGACAGCACGATGAGCGGCGATTGCAAGCTTGATCGGATCGACCTACGGATCCTTTCGCAACTTCAGAAGCGTGGGCGTATTACGAACGTGGAACTCGCCGATGCTGTCGGCCTATCTCCGAGCCCGTGCTTGATACGGGTCAAGCGGCTCGAGAAGGCTGGCTACATCGTCGGCTACGGCGCGCAGATCCAGCTCGAAAAGCTCGGCGACGTGCAGATCGTGTTCACCGAAGTCACGCTGGCCGATCACCGTCGCGAGGATTTCATCCGGTTCGTCGCCGCGATCAAGGACGTCGACGAGATCATCGAATGCCACCTCGCGAGCGGCGGCTACGATTATCTGCTCAAGTTCGTGACCCGCAGCGTCAGCCACTATCAAAGCGTGATCGAAGGCCTGCTCGAACGCGATATCGGTATCGAAAAGTATTTCAGTTACGTCATCATCAAATCGCCTTTCGTGAAAACGCACTACCCGCTGGAAGTGTTGTTTCCGCACGCATAGCCCGCATCGCCTGCAACGCGACGAGCCGATGGCTTTTCGACGACGCGCCAGCGCCGGCGGTTGACTTATCGTTTCGCTCATTACGCTTTATGGAGGCAATTCCGACATGACTGGCAAATATCGCATCGCCGTCATCCCAGGCGACGGCATCGGCGTCGAGGTCATGCCCGAAGGGTTGCGCGTGCTGGATGCCGCGAGCCGGCGCTTCGGCATCTCGCTCGAATACGAGCACATTGAGTGGGCCAGCTGCGACTACTACGAGCGGCATGGCCAAATGATGCCCGACGATTGGAAAGCCCAATTGGAGCGCTGCGATGCGATCTTGTTCGGCGCCGTGGGCTGGCCGGCCAAGGTGCCCGATCACATTTCGTTGTGGGGCTCGCTGCTCAAATTCCGCCGCGAATTCGATCAATACATCAACCTGCGGCCCGCGCGCTTGTTTGAAGGCGTTCCTTCTCCGCTCGCGGGCCGTGCCCCGGGCGACATCGATTTCTGGATCGTGCGAGAGAACACCGAAGGCGAATATTCGTCGGTGGGCGGCGTGATGTTCGCGGGCACCGAGCGCGAGTTCGTCTTGCAGGAATCGATCTTCACGCGCCATGGCAGCGAGCGCGTGCTCAAGTTCGCGTTCGACCTCGCGCAACGGCGCCCCAAACGCAAGCTGACGGTGGCCACCAAGAGCAACGGCATCGCCGTGAGCATGCCGTGGTGGGACGAACGTGCCGCCGAGACGGCGCGCGCTTACCCCGAGGTGACGTGGGACAAGCAGCACATCGACATCCTCTGCGCTCGCTTCGTGCTCAATCCCGATCGCTTCGACGTCGTCGTCGCGACCAATCTCTTCGGCGACATCCTTTCGGATTTGGGACCGGCCTGCACCGGCACCATCGGTCTCGCGCCGTCGGCGAACTTGAACCCCGACCGCAAGTTCCCCTCGCTGTTCGAGCCGGTGCATGGCTCGGCGCCCGATATCGCCGGCAAGAACATCGCCAATCCGATCGCGATGATTTGGTCGGCGGCGATGATGCTCGATTTCCTCGGCGGGCACAGCGGCAAGGAACGCGAGGCGCATGACGCCATGCTTGCCGCCATCGAAGCGACGCTGAAAGAAGGCCCGCGCACGGGCGATCTCGGCGGCAAGGCCAGCACCGACGAACTGGGCGCGGCCATTGCCGAGCGAGTCGCGAAGATGTGAACCACGAAGGCGGCCCGCGCTGCGACGCGGTGCGGCCGTCCAACCGCCGGAGGGCAACGGCCGGCGCCGATCAGAAGCAGAAGCAGAAGCAGGAGCACAAGCATGACGAAGACCTTTACCCCCGAAGCCTTGATCCGGACGGAAAACTTTATCGGCGGCCGCTGGCTGCCTGCCGCCGACGGCGTCCGCTTTGCCGTGACCGACCCGGCCGATGGCGCGTTGATCGCCGAAGTGGCGGACAGCCATAAGGCGGATGCGCGTGCGGCCACCGATGCCGCCGCCGCGGCGCTGCCTGCTTGGCGCGATACCCTGCCGAAGGAACGCGCTGACATCCTGCGCCGGTGGCATGCGCTGATCCTCGCGAATCACGACGCGCTCGGTGCGCTGATCTCGCGCGAGCAAGGCAAGCCGCTGTCGGAAGGACTCGGCGAAGTCGCTTATGGCGCCTCGTACATCGCGTGGTTCGCCGAAGAAGCGACGCGCATCTACGGCGACTTGATTCCGCAACAGCAACGCGGCAAGCGCATGAGCGCCGTCAAAGAGCCGATCGGCATCGTCGCCGCCATCACGCCTTGGAACTTCCCGCTCGCGATGATCGCGCGCAAGATCGCGCCCGCCCTGGCGGCCGGCTGCACCGTCGTCGCCAAACCGGCCGAGGACACGCCGCTGACGGCGTCGGCGCTCGTGCTGCTCGCACAAGAAGCGGGCGTGCCCCCGGGCGTGCTCAATCTGATCACGGCGTCGCGCCAACGCGGGGTGGAGGCCGTGGCAGACTGGCTTGACGATTCGCGCGTGCGCAAGATCACGTTCACGGGATCGACGGCTGTCGGCAAGCATCTCGCGCGCGAATCGGCCGGCACGCTCAAGAAGCTCTCGCTCGAGCTCGGCGGCAACGCGCCGTTCATCGTCTTCGACGACGCCGATCTCGATGCCGCCGTGAACGGGCTCATCGCATCCAAATTCCGCAACGGCGGCCAAACCTGTGTCTGCCCAAATCGCGTGTATGTCCAAAGCGGCGTGTACGAGCGCTTCGCCACGTTGTTGGCCGATCGTGTGCGCGACATGGTGGTTGGCCCCGCACGTGACGCCAACACGCAGATCGGGCCGATGATCAACGCCCGGGCGGTGGACAAGATCGAGCGCCATGTGGACGATGCGCTGGCGCACGGCGCTCGCATCGTCGCGGGCGGCAAGCGTCTATCCGAACTCGGCCCGAACTTCTACGCACCGACCGTCCTGGCCGACGCCAACGCCAACATGCAGCTATGCGGCGAAGAAACGTTCGGGCCGGTCGTGCCGTTGTTTCGTTTTGAAAACGAGCGCGAAGCGGTCGATGCAGCAAACGCCACGCCGTACGGGCTTGCGTCGTATTTCTACACGAACGACATGAAACGCATCGAACGCGTGTCACGCGCGCTCGAAGTAGGCCTCGTCGGTATCAATGAAGGTGTGCTGTCCAGCGCGGCGGCCCCCTTCGGCGGGGTGAAGGAGTCGGGATACGGCAGGGAAGGCTCGAAATATGGGCTCGACGATTACTTGTCTATCAAGTATGTGTGTCAGGGCGGGCTTGCGTAGCCGACTGCACCGAGCAGCAGGCGGGACGATGAGGCGAGGCCGGTTCGGCTCGCCTCATCGTCCCGCCGGGTCAGCACCGCCGCAACGCTCGGATGGCGCCCATAGGCAGCCGGCGCGCGGCGGATCACGTCGCTCAGTGCGGTCAGTCGTACAGGACCGCACGGACCTTCGGATCGTCGATATTGCTCTTGTCGTACCAATAGAAGCCGGTATCGATCACCTTCGGCAATTTCTCGCCCTTGAGCGCTTTCACGGCTGCTTCCACGGTTTTATAGCCGATACCCACGGGATTTTGCGTAATCGCCCCGGCCTCGAAGCCCTCCCGGATCGCATCCGTTTGCTTCTTCCCCGAATCGAAGCCGACGATCACCACCTTGCGTTTCATTTCTCGGCAGCCGTTGATCACGCCGATGGCCGAACCCTCGTTGGTACCGAATATCCCTTTCAGATTCGGATGCGCCGTCAGGATCGACTTGGTCACCTCGGTCGACTTCAACTGATCGCCGCCGCCGTATTGCACCGTGACGATTTTGACCTTCGGATGCGACGCCTTCATGCGGTCGACGAAGCCGTCGCGCCGGTCCATGCCGGTGCGGCTCGTTTGATCGTGTGCCACCACGGCTACCTCGCCTTCGTTGCCGATCAGCGCGGCCATTCGGTCCGCGGCTTCCGCGGCGGCGGCCTTGTTATCGGTGGCGGCCGTCGTCACGGGAATCGTGCTGTCCACCCCCGAGTCGAACGCAATCACCGGAATGTGCTGCGCTTGGGCCTTCTTGAGCAGCGGGATTGCAGCTTGACTGTCGAGCGCCGCGAAACCGAGCGCGCTCGGCTTTCTGGCCAGCGCGGCCGCTAGCATGTCGATCTGCTTGTCGACCATTGCCTCCGTCTCAGGGCCCTCGAAGGTCACGCGTACGTGATAGTCCTGGCCGGCTTTTTCCGCGCCGGTCTTCACAGCTTGCCAGAATTGATGCTGAAAGCCTTTCGAAATCAACGCCACGTATGGCTCAGGCGCCGATTGCGCACGAGCCGCTCCGGCCAGCGCGAGCATGGCCGCGAGCCCAAGGGTCATGCGGGCGAAGGTTCGTTTGTTCATTTCCCGTCTCCTCTCTGGTTAAACCCGCGGCGCCCCACCGGGCGCGCCGTATGTAAGCAAGGCAAGACTATCCGTTATCGAAACGCCGATCGCCGACCCGCCGCGCGCTAAGCGGTTGAAATGCTCAGCGTTGTTTGCTTCGACGCAGTATGTCCATATAGACGGCCGCAATGATGATGAGGCCGGTTACGACGATTTGCCATTCCTGCTCGACCGACATCACCCGTAATCCATTGACGAGCACGCTCATAATGAATGCGCCGATCATCGTTCCCGTAATCGTCCCCGTGCCGCCGGATAGCGACGTGCCGCCGATCACCACCGCGGCGATCGCATCGAGTTCGTAGCCCTGTCCCAACGCAGGCTGCGCCGAATTCAAACGCGACGCGATCAGCAGCCCCGCAATTCCGCAAATCGCGCCGCCCGAGGCATACACCGCGATCTTCCAAAGATCGACGTTGACACCCGAAAGCCGAATCGCTTCTTCGTTGCTGCCTAGCGCGAACGTGTACCGGCCGAACAGCGTTTTATTGAGCGCTATCGCCGCAAGGAAAGCCAATACGAAGAGAATCAACACCGAATTGGGAATCGGCAATGCCGGGATGATCGCGCCTATCACCGAATCCTGAGAAATGCTGGTAAAGCCGGGCGTGTCGTTGAAATAGATGGGGCGCGTGCCCGAAATCACGAGCGAAAGGCCTTTTAGCAGCATCATCATGCCGAGGGTAGCGATGAACGGCGGAATCCGCAGCTTCGCGACGAGCACGCCCGAGATCGACCCGGATAATGCGCCGAACCCGATCGCCGCCAGCACGCCGATCCAGAGCGGCATTCCCCAATTCGTCAGAAAGACGCCGCTCATGACCGCGCAGAAAGTCATCAACGTACCGACCGACAGATCGATGCCGCCCGTGACGATGACGAAAGTCGAAGCAATCGCCAGCACACCGTTCACAGCCGTCGCCTGCAAAATGCTGACGACGTTCTCCATCTGCAAAAACTCAGGCGATGCAAAGCCGAAGAAGGCGACCAAGACGATCAAGCTCGCGAACGCGAGCAGCTTTTGTCTTGCGCTCGAATCGAAAAGCCGCGTCCGTATAGCGGCGAAGCCCTTTCTGCTTCCCATGACGGGAATGGGCGGCTCGGCTTCGGGTGCGGGGTTCGGGGTATGGTTCATTTGGGCTTCCGTCGATTCATGCGAACACCGTCGACTCGCGCTGTGTCGCGAGCCGCATGATCTCTTCCTGCGAGGCCTGCTCGCGCGACAATTCGCCCGTGACGCGCCCCTCGCACATGACGAGCACGCGGTCGCTCATTCGCAGCACCTCGGGCAATTCCGACGAAATCATGACGATCGCTTTGCCTTGCGCCGCGAGCGCATCAAGTAGCCGGTAGATTTCCGTCTTGGCGCCAATGTCGATGCCGCGCGTCGGCTCGTCGAAAAACAGAATGTCGCAGTCGCGCAGCAGCCACTTTGCGATCACGATCTTTTGCTGGTTGCCGCCCGACAATAGTCGGACCTGCTGGCGCACCGACGGCGTCTTGATGCGCAGCCGCTCGACATAGCCTCGCGCCGCCTCGTCGATGCGCCGCTTGTCCAAAAACAAGCCGAACGACGTGAACGTGCGCAGGCAGGGCATCACGACGTTCGACGCGACGTCCATGCCCGTCGCCAAGCCGAATTGCTTGCGATCTTCGGAGAGATAGCCGATGCGGTGACGCACCGCGTCCTGCGGCGAGCGGATGGAGACGGCGCGCCCGTGCACGCGTATCTCGCCCGCATCGATCGAGTCCGCGCCGAACACCGCGCGCGCCACCTCCGTGCGCCCCGCCCCCATCAATCCGGCGAATCCGAGAATCTCGCCCTTGCGCACCGAAAAGCTGACGTCCCTCAGCGTCTTGCCGCGCGTCAGGCCCGTCACTTCGAGCGCAACCTCACCCTCGGCAGCCGCCACGCTCGCCCTCCGCTGCGCCATATCCAGCTCGCGTCCCACCATGAGTGCGATGATCGTCTCGATCGGCGTCGTGGCGGTGGGCACGGTCGCAACGTATTGGCCGTCGCGCATCACGGTGACGCGGCTGGAAATTTCACGTAGCTCGTCCATCTTGTGCGAGATGTAGACAATGCCGACACCTTGTGACTGCAATTGGCGAATGATGCGAAAGAGATCGTGAATCTCCGCGTCGTTCAGCGCCGCGGTGGGTTCGTCCATGATCAGCACGCGAGAGTCGAACGACAAGGCCTTGGCGATCTCCACCATCTGCTGCATGGCGACCGTCAGCCTGCCGACGTTCGTGCGCGGATCGAGCTTCAAATGCATGCGCGCGAAAATCGCTGCCGCGCGGCGATTGAGCTCCCTTTCGTCGATGAACATGCCCATCGCTCGTCGCGGCTCCCGGCCGATGAAAATGTTTTGCGCCGCGCTCAGATGGTTCATCAAGTTCAGTTCCTGATGAACGATCCCGATGCCCAGATCGCGTGCGCTGCGGGGATCGCGAATGTCGACCGGCCGGCCATCGATGCGGATCTCCCCCGCGTCCTTCTGATAGACGCCCGACAGCACTTTCATCAACGTCGACTTGCCGGCGCCGTTCTCGCCGATCAGCGCGTGGACCTCGCCCGCGAGCAACTCGAATTGGCACTGGTCGAGCGCCCGTACGCCCGGGAACGACTTGCACAAGCCGCTAATCGACACGAGCGCGGGTTCGGCGCGCTCGCCGCAGTGCCTTGCTGTCTCGCTCATGTCTGCCTTGATAGCATCAAAACCGCATGGTGGCGACGTGCGCTCGCTGCATTTCGCAGCGTTTTCCCAGGCTCGCCCGAGCCTGATCGAGCCGCACCGCCGAAACGTTTCGCTAAACGTTTCGGCGAGAGACTAGGATGGCTATGAATCGATGTCAATCAGGGACCTAGCCGGAATAGGGTTAACGATATTGTTGCTTCCAACGAAACGTTTAGCTAAACGTTTTGCTTTGCCAAACGCAGGTGAGCGCGCGTATGATTCGAGCGAAAAAATGCTTACTTCGTGTTTCACCGTCCGGGCGAGCTTCCGGAGAGCGGAAACGCAGATGCAGCGCTCGCGCACTGGCCCGTCTGCGCCGAACCACCCGCTTCACGGCGTCCGCGATTGCGTTGCACAACTGAATTCTGAATTGGATGAGAACGTGGCAGCAACGATGAAAGATGTGGCGCGCCTGTCCGGGGTCAGCCTCGCCACCGTCTCCGCGGTTTTGTCGGGCTCGTCATATGTGAGTCCCGATTTGACGCAGCGCGTGCAAAGGGCGGTCCAGACGCTCGGCTACGCGCCGAATTCGGTTGCGCGCAGCCTCAAAAAAGGCGCGACCAAGCTCATTGGCCTCGTCGTGCCGGACGTCACCAATCCGTTCTTCACGGGCATCGTTCACGCGGTGCAAAAACGCGCTCGCACGCTTGGCTACTCCGTCGTGCTGTGCGACAGCGAGCGCGACGTCGAGCAAGAGCGGTCATATCTGAAAATGCTGCGCGCCCATTTGGCCGTGGGCACCATCTTCTGCCCTAGCGGGCCGGAGGAGGCTTATAAGCGCTTGGAGGACGATATCGGCATCATGCCGGTGGTCTGCGTCGACCATGCCGCGCGCCCCGGCGATTACGATTCCGTCGTGCTCGACAACGTCGCCGCTGCGCGGCTCGCCACGCAGCACGTGCTCGGCCTAGGGCACAGGCGCGTCGCCATCGTTGCCGGCCCGCAGCACCTGATGCCGGGCCGCGATCGCCTCATCGGGTTCGAGCAGACGTTGCATGGCGCCGGGCTGCAGGTCGCGCCCGAGCTCGTTCGACAGGGTTCGTTCGGCGAGGCCGGTGCTTTCGACGCTGTGCAAGCGCTGCTGACGCTTCCCGAGCGGCCTTCGGCGATCTTCGTCACGAACAATCAAATGCTGATTGGCGCCATGCGTGCAATTGCCGAAAGCGCGCTGTCGTGCCCTCGCGATATCTCCGTCGTGGCCATCGACGATTTCCCTTGGGCTGCGGCCTTCTCGCCCGCGTTGACGACGGTTTGCCAACCGGTGGACGTCATGGCCGAAACGGCCCTCGACATGCTGATCGAGCGAGTGCAAGGCAAACGCGGGCCGCCGAGACATCGCGTGTTCGCGCCGAAACTCGCCGTGCGCCGCTCGTGCGGCGCCCCGCCCGAGCGAATGCCCGCAAGAGGACGGACGCCCCGCAGCAAGAGCGCGCGCGAAGCAAAGCAGGTCGACGAATCGAAGGTCGTTCTCTCGAATACTTAGGAGAACGATTCATCGCCCGCGTGCGGCCCCTTCCACGCTGAAAATACCAGAAGGTTCGATCCGACAATGCATCGAGACAACGACGTGAACGATAAGCAGGGGCGGCAACTGCAACGACTCATGGAAACGACGGGTGGGCTCGGTTTCGGCGCCGCGCCGCTGGGAAACCTGTATGCGAGAGTCACCGACGCTCAGGCCGAGCAAGCGCTGACTGCCGCGTGGGATGTAGGCGTTCGCTATTTCGATACAGCGCCGTTTTACGGCTGCGGCCTTTCGGAACAACGTGTCGGCAAAGTGCTCGCGCGCTACCCGAGGGATGCATTCGCGCTCTCGACGAAAGTCGGCCGTCTGCTCGTCCCCGATCGCACCGTGCCCGAAATCCAGCAGGGCTATGTGGGAGGGCTGCCGTTTCGCGTCGAATACGACTACTCGGCGGACGGCGCGCGCCGGTCGATCGAAGCCAGCCTTTCGCGCTTGGGACTCGACCGCATCGACATCGTCTACATCCATGACATCGCGCAAGATACGCACGGCGACGACTGGCTCCGTCAATATGCAATCGCATCGAACGGCGCGATGCGGGCGCTCACGGAGCTGCGGGACGAAGGTGTCATCGGCGCCTGGGGCCTGGGCGTGAATCGGATCGAACCTTGCCTGATGGCGCTTCGCGACGCGGCCCCGGACGTCTTTCTGCTTGCCGGCCGCTACACGCTGCTCGACACATCGGCGCTTGGCGAACTTCTTCCCGCTTGCGATACGAGGGGCGTGCGGCTTGTCATTGGCGGTCCGTACAACTCGGGGTTGCTGGCTGGCGGCACGACGTTCGAATATGCTCGAGCGCCCGCCGACATGCTCGAGAAAACGCATCGCCTCGCTGCGCACTGCGCGCGCTACGGCGTTTCGTTGAAAGCGGCCGCCCTGCGGTTTTGCGGCGCGCCGCCGGCCGTGGCGTGCGTCATCGCGGGCAGTCGCAACGCGGGCGAGATCCGAGAGAATTGGGCGCTCATGCATACGCCGATTCCCGCGGAATTTTGGGCCGACCTGAAGCGTCGAGGATTGATACCGGACGAAGCGCCCGTGCCGCATTAGCGCAAAGCGAAATGGCGCAGGCCGAATCGGCTCGCCAATTGCGTGTGCTGGCTTCATCCAAGCACTCCGATCACCGATATGTACATCGACAGTCACTTTCACATTTGGTCGCTCGCGCGCGGTGATTACGATTGGCTCACGCCAGAGTTGCCCGCGATTTACCAGGATTTCGACATAGCGGATTGGCAGGCTCAATTCGGTAAGCGTGGCATAGGCGGCGGCATTCTCGTGCAAGCCGCGCCCACCGACGCCGAAACGGCGTTTCTATTGGAGCAGGCGGCACAGCATGCCGATACCGTCCTTGGCGTTGTGGGCTGGGCGGATTTCGAGCGTGACGACGCATCTGCTCACATACGGGCGTTAGCGGCCGATCCGCGGCTCGTCGGGCTGCGCCCCATGCTGCAAGACCTCCCCGATCCCGCTTGGATCGCACGGCCTTCGATCCAGCCGGCGTTGCGGGCGATGTCGAACGCAGCGCTCATCTTCGATGCGCTGGTCCGTGCGGTTCACTTACCGTACGTCGATGCGCTGGCAAAAGGTTACCCAGAACTGACGATCGTCGTCGATCACGCGGCGAAACCGGACATCGCTAACGGTCGCGATCGGGAGGCGTGGCTCCAAGGGCTGAGGGCGCTAGCAGCCTATCCGTCCGTGTATTGCAAGTTGTCGGGACTTTGGACGGAAGCCGCGCAAGGCGCCCCCGTATCGATCGTCGCATCGTGGGCCAACGCTGTGCTCGATATCTTTGGCGTCGATCGAGTGCTATGGGGCAGCGATTGGCCCGTTCTGCGCTGTGCGGGCGAAGCTCACGAGTGGTTCGACTGCGCGATGTCGATCGTGGCCTCGCGCGGGCAGGATGTCGTGGCGAAGGTTTTTGGCGCGAATGCTCGGCGCGCTTATCGATTGCCATGAGTGTGCGCTTCCGGGGGCGTCATCCCTCCGCGGTCTTGCCGCTCAATCCCGCATTTTCCGGCGGCGATCCGCGATATTCGATCGAGGGCGATGCGGCAGTCAGTGTGGCTACGGCCGCGGGCGCAATCCAAAACGTGTTCAACTCGCCTACCAGCGCGTCGAGCAGACGGACCATGTCCGCCCGCGCCGTTTGATGCAGCGCTTCGGCGACGATCAATACGGCTTTCGTATCTGCACGAACGGCCGACAACGCGCTTTGCCGATGCGCCCAACGCCGCGCATGCGCGCGGTTTTCCGCATCGGCGAAAATCACTTCGCCCGGCTCGGGATGTTCGACGTCCTCTCCGAACGATCGATATTGCTCGTCACCTTTGGCGAAACGGACTTCGATCCACTTCGCCACGTGCGCAAGGTCGAAGACGGCAATCGGAACGCCAAACGCCAGCGAAATCGCATTGCATAAGTCTACGAGCGGATGCAAACGCGGCAATGCGCCCTCTTTCCGGAAACGTCGAAGCAGCGATTCGGACGCGCATCGATACTGGGTAGGCTTCAGCCCCATCTGCGAGAACGCACGCCGCCAAGCTTGCACTTCGGGCCAGTCGCCTTCGGAAACTTGTTCTATGCGGGAGCGAGCGACGGATTGGTAGTGGGCGACGCGGGCATCGACATCGCGCTCCACAGTGATCCCTTCGACGTATAAGACGCCCGGCACGAGCGCGGGGAAGCGCGCCCAGAACTCGGGGGAATGTTGGAAATGCATCGGCCGCCTCCTTTCCTGAACGTGGATAGATGCGAGGATGGTCTAGCCGCGCTTTACGGTCTTGAACGAAATTGCGTCGGATACGGCCTCAGAGACCATGCACCCCTGGGATGCAGATCACCAACGCTCCGCCCGCCTCGGCTTTCTGCCTAGCGAGCACGTCCATTTCTCAGTCGACTACATCACACGGCACATCGTCATCAGGCAAGCTTTCGACTGACCACCGCTTGAATGACTGAGGGCCGCGTAAGCGGCTCTCAGTCCGTTAACTCAGATCCAAGAAGCTATCGTGCTGCGCGTAGTAGTTGAGGCAACGAATCACGTCATCTGTCGATGCGGTCGGCCTTTGCTTATAGGCGACATCGACAACATCTTCGAAGTGT
>Ga0157369_10000601_pt1 | contig 46886 bp, 49 predicted proteins | sample C25metaG_FD_113461 | JGI IMG/M metagenome (GOLD analysis project Ga0157369, IMG submission 113461) | Corn rhizosphere microbial communities from Kellogg Biological Station, Michigan, USA - C2-5 metaG | ecosystem: Host-associated > Plants > Roots > Rhizosphere > Soil | place: USA: Michigan... | reverse complement strand
CTGCAGTTGGCGCTGGTGCAGGATGCCGCGGGCAGGGATCAGCCGGAGAGCCTGAGTGGGAGCGGGCATACGCGGATTGAGCAGCGGATGCCGGATGGGACGGTGCAGACGAGTACGGGCGATGCGCTGCAGGCTAGTTTTGCGGCGGCACCGAGTTCGGGGGCTGGGCGGGGGCTGGAGATTGCGTCGGCGGAACAGACCGGGCATGTGGAGATTCGGAGTGTGCCGGGGAAGCAGGGGGTTGAGACGAGCGAGGGCACGGCTGAGCGCGCGCAACTGGATGGGGCGAATGATGTGCTGACGCTGACTTCAGCCAAAGGAGCAAGCTCGTCGGGAACCCCGGTTGGCCGGCCGCGGCTGACTCGCGGGGATACGAGCGTGACGGCCGATAGCGTTCGGATGATGCAGCAGACGGGCGATGCGGTGGCGAGTGGGAGTGTCGCGGCGACGTTTGTGAGTGCGAATGCGAAGGCTGGTGCGCCCGTGACGCATGCGCTGGCCCAGGAGGCGACGCTGCACCGGACGGCGCAGACGATGGAGCTGAAGGGCACCGATGCGGCTCCGGCGAGGATGTGGCAGGGGGCGTCGCAGGTGGAGGCGGCGAATTTGCGGCTGGATCGGGGAAAGGATTCTTTGGAGGCGTGGCCGGCGGCGGCGACTGGGGTGGTGCGGTCGGTGTTTGCGCAAGAAAAGGGAACAGGGACCAGGGATCAGGGATCAGGGCCAAAGGCCAGAGGGCCAGAGGGCCAGATGAGGGGCGAGCGGGTGGTGCGGGTGACGAGCGCGCGGCTGGATTACTCGGGGACTTCGCATGAGGCGGTGTTTACGGGTGGGGTGACGGCCGAGGGTGAAGATGGACGGGTGAGGGCGCAGCGGGCGGTGGCGTTTCTGACGCCCAGGCAGGGTGCGGGATCAGACGGTGATTCAACCCACCTTAGCGACGATAAAACCGTCGCGAAGATGGGGCACCCGGGTTCTTTGGGACAAACGGCAAAGGGGGAGCCGGATCCGGTGGCGTCGTCCGTGGAGAGGATTGTGATGTCGGGCGCGGTGAAGGTGGAGCAGCCGGGGAGGACGGCGACGGGGGATCAGTTGCTGTATACGGCGGCGACGGGAGAGTTCGTGTTGACGGGGACGCCGGGGCATCCGCCGCACGTGGTGGATGAGAAGCAGGGCAGCATCACGGGAGCTACGCTGCTGTTTCATGCGCCGGATAGTACGATTGTGGTGGCGGGCGAGCCGGCATCGCGCCGTGTGCACACCGAGACGACGATAAAAAAGTGATATCCGTCCAGCAAAGCAGAAGCAGCGACCGCGACGCGAGTGCCCAGATGAGAACTCTGACAACCGAGCACATTACAAAGGCCTATGGCGGCCGGGAGGTGGTGCGCGGTGTGGACCTGTCGATCCACCAGGGCGAGGTGGTGGGGCTGCTGGGGCCGAATGGCGCGGGCAAGACCACGAGCTTCTACATGATTGTGGGGCTGGTGCGGCCTGATTCAGGGAAGGTACTGACGGACGGCGTGGATATTACGCGCACGCCGATGTACCTGCGGGCGCGGGAGTTCGGGATCAGCTATCTGCCGCAGGAGCCGTCGGTATTCAGGAAGCTGACGGTGGAGGAGAACATCCTGGCGGTGCTGGAGACGCAACACAGCACGTGGGAGGTTCGGCGGAAGCGGACGGAAACCCTGCTGACGCAGCTGAACCTGGGGCACGTGAGGAAGACACGGGGATATGCGCTCTCGGGCGGTGAGCGGCGCAGGGTGGAGATTGCGCGGTGCCTGGCGATCGAGCCGGCATTCATGCTGCTGGATGAGCCGTTTTCGGGGATCGACCCGATTGCGGTGCTGGACCTGCAGCAGATCATCTTTGATTTGAAGGCGTCAGGGATCGGGGTGCTGATTACCGACCACAGTGTCCGGGAGACGCTGAGCGTTACGGACAGGGCGTACATCATCAATCAGGGGACGATTCTGGCGTCCGGGACGCCGGGAGAGCTGGGGCGCAATCCCGAGGTGAAGCGCATTTATCTGGGTGAAAACTTCTCTTTGGGGTAGGGGTTTTCCACTATGGCGCGGCTTGGTCAAGGTCGTGTCCGGACAGTTCTGGCGGCCTGCCACGTTCTGGTGAGAACGGATATTTAAAGGGGCGCGGTAAACTGGCCCTGAACTTGCTTGCGGGGCGATAATCCCCGGAGATCAGTTCAGGTCCGCGCCCTGGTAGCGCAGTAGAGAGGTCCCCGGTTGCTACAGCCCCGTCTTAACTTGAAGCTTTCCCAACGTCAGGTATTGACGCCGGGCCTGGTGCAGATGGTCAGTGTTCTTGCGCTCAATAAGCTGGAGCTCAAGAGCATGATCGACGGGGAGCTGGTGGAGAATCCCGTGCTGGAGGAGGTGGATGAGTCCACCGAGACCCTGGACGAGCGGGCGGCCCGGGAGGGAGACCGGGAGCGCAGCGCGGAGGAACTGACGGCGGAGCGGGTCGAGAAGGACCCGTTTGATGAGGTGGACTTCGGGAGCTACTTCCAGGACTACCTGGACCCGGGATATAAGACGGGCGGAAGTCTGGATGAGGGAGACCCGGATCGGCCGTCGTTTGAGAACTTTCTTTCGCAGCCGAGCACGCTGACGGATCACCTGCTGTGGCAGGTCGGGGCGCTGGCACTGTCGCCAAAGGTGCGGGCGGGCGTGGAATTGATGATCGGGAACCTGAACGAGGATGGGTACCTGACCGCCACGGACGAGGAACTGGCAGAAGGGCTGGCGGGCCATCCGACGAAGAATGAGGACGTGCTCGCACTGATTGAGCAGGGCCGTGGCGTAATGCGGCAGCTGGATCCGGCGGGTGTGGGAGCCCGGGATCTGCGCGAATGCCTGCTGTGGCAGATTGAGGCGCAGCGCCGGGAGCTGGAGATGGCCGTGAGCCGGCCAGGAAACGGGCACCTGCCGAATGGGAACGGCGAGGTGATGAATGTGCTCGAGGTTGCTTCGGCTATCGTGGAGCAACATCTGTCGCTGCTGCAGCGGAAGGATTTACGCGAGATTTCGCGAGTGACCCATCGGCAGCCCGAGATCGTGCAGGAGGCTGTGGAGTACATCCGCAGGCTGGACCCGCGACCGGGGCAGAGGTACAACCAGGCAGCGACGCGGCTGATTGAGCCGGATGTGGCGTTTGTGAAGCGCGGCGATGAATATGTTGTGGTGATGAACGACGAGAACATGCCTTCGCTGCGGCTGAATAGCGGCTACCGGAGGATGCTGCGCGAGAAGGGGACGGAGCGCGAGGTTCGCGAGTATGTGAAGGAGCGCTACCGGTCGGCGATTCAGCTGCTGAGAAATATCGAGCAGCGCAAGAACACGATCGTGCGGACGTGCGACGCGATTGTGCGGCGACAGCAGGAGTTCCTGGAGAAGGGTGTCGAGGGGCTGCGGCCGATGATGATCAAGGAGGTCGCCGAGGAGATCGGCGTGCATCCTTCGACGGTGAGCCGCGCTGTGGCGAACAAGTATGTGCATACGCCACAAGGTGTCTATGAGTTACGGTTCTTCTTCTCCGAGGGAGTGAATGGGCCGGAGGGCGGCGACCTGCCGCTGGTGCTGTTAAAGCGTCGTGTTAAGAAGCTGATAGAAGAGGAAGATTCGCGGAAGCCTTTTACCGATGAGCAGTTGGCAGCGGAATTGCAGAAGCAGGGTATTCAGGTGACACGACGCACGGTGGCGAAGTATCGCGAGGACATGCAAATTCCCAGCACACACCAACGTCGAGTACGATAGGCGACATCCAACTCCGGAAGGAGAGGAGATGTCGAATGATCGTTGAGTACACGGGCCGCAAGACCGTAGTTACGCCGAAGCTGAAACAACTCACAGAGGAAAGTCTCGCAAGAATAGAACGCGTGACGAACCGCTGTACAAGTGCCCACATCGTCCTCAAGGAAGACAAATACCGACAACGAGCAGAAATCACGGTGCAGTGCCGCAACGAAAGCCTGGTGGCAAGTAGTGAGGCTACAGAGATGGAACAGGCACTGCGTGAGGCTCTGACAACGATCGAGCAACAGGCGATCAAGTCGAAAGAGAAATTCACAACAGTACGAAGCCATCCGAAGCCGGTGGTTCAGCAGGAGCTTTCGGCATAAGGATGCAGTAGACGAGCAAATCTCCTCGCGGGTTTACGCCTGCGAGGAGATTGTGCCTCGCAAATGGCTGCCCGATTGAGGCAGAAGAGTTGTTGTGCGTCCGGTGCTACCACCCCAGCGAGTAAAGAACACTCGCCGGGGACCCCGGTGCTAGGATGGCGCGTATGGCGAAGCAGCGCGCGAGCAAGGATCACGCGAAGGCAAAGAAGGCAAAGGGCAGAGTTCCTGCACGTAGCGCGAGCCGTGAGCTGGTGGTGCTGACGGGGATGTCGGGGTCAGGGAAGCTGTCGGCGCTGAAGGCGTTTGAGGACCTTGGGTATTACTCGGTGGACAATCTGCCGTTAGAGTTGCTTCCACGGTTTGCGGACCTGGTGCAGAAGTCGGCAGAGATCACGCATGCGGCGCTGGTGATCGACGTGCGCGAGGGGAGCCGGCTGGACCGGTTTCCGGCGATTCTGAAGCAGGTACGCAAGGTACTGCCGACGCGCGTGGTGTATCTCGAAGCCAGTGAAGACGCGATTGTGCGGAGGTTTTCAGAGACGCGCCGGCCGCATCCGCTGGGGCGCGGCGAGACGGTGATCTCGCAGATTCGCGCGGAACGTAAGCGGCTGGATCCGGTACGGAACGTCGCGGATATTTTGATCGACACAACGAAGTTCACGGTGCATGATCTGCGCGCGCACATCAACACGCAGTTTGAGCGTGGCGGAAGTGACGAGAAGAACCTGACGATATCGGTCACGAGTTTCGGGTTTAAGAATGGCGTACCGACCGATGCGGATATGGTGTTCGATGTGAGGTTCCTGCCGAACCCGCACTTTGTGCCGGAGTTCAGGAAGCTGACGGGGAAGCATCCGAAGGTGGCGAAGTATGTACGGCAGTTTCCGCAGACGCAGGAGTTTCTGGATCGAGCGGCGGACATGCTGACGTTTCTGCTGCCGCATTACATCAAGGAAGGGAAGAGCTACCTGACGGTGGCGATTGGATGTACGGGCGGCCAGCACCGGTCGGTGATGATTGCCGAGGAGTTGAAGAGGCGGCTGGGTGAGGCAGGTTACCGGGTGAAGGCGTCGCATAGGGATATGCCGCGGTGATGCGCTTTTCAGTCGTAAACTAGGGGTTTGATGAGACCAGACGGAAGCCGGCAGCACCGAGGCGTGCGATGAGGCGCATCCTGCGGCTGTTGCACTATATGCGGCCATACACGGTGCACGTGGTGGTGTCTGTGCTGCTGATGGCCGTGGTGGGCGCGATGGCGGCGTTTCGGGTGGTGCTGATCAAGCCGATTCTGGACAACGTCCTGAATGCTGGGTCGTCGCCGGCGCAGGTGTTGGTGCTGCCGATTGCGGGAACGAAGCACTCAATTAATTTGCAGGGATGGTTGCCGCACTACTTCCACAATGCGTGGACGGTGGTTGCGGTTGCGCTGGTGGGATCTGCGATTGTGAAGTCGATCTGCGATTACCTGGGCACGCTGCTGACGAACAAGGCAGGGTTCGGGATGATCACAGACCTGCGGAACGATCTGTACGACACACTGCTGAAGAGGTCGACGGCGTTCTTTCAGCGGCACAGCACGGGGATGCTGGTGTCGACGCTGATTAACGACATTGAGCGTATACAGTCTGCGATGTCGACTGTGTTGAGCGATTTTCTGCAGCAGATATTCACGCTGTTGTTCATGATTGCGGTGGTGATCGTTGTCGGTGGCAAGATGGCGTGGGTGCTGCTGCTGTTTGTGCCGGTGATTATCAGTTCGGCGCGCAGGATTGGGCGCAGCGTGCGAAGGACAACACGCAGAGGGCAGGACAAGCTGGCGGAGATCCAGACGATCGTTCACGAGACGGTGACGGGCAACACCATCGTGAAGGCATTTGGAATGGAGCTGTGGGAGATGGGACGGTTCCGGCGCGCGGCGGACAGGCTGCTGCACGCAAATATGCGTTCGGTGGCGGTGCAGTCGATCTCGTCGCCATTGATGGATGCGCTGGGTGCGGTGGCGATTGCGCTTCTGCTGTTCTTTGGACGCAACCGCATCGTGCATGGATCGTGGACGAGCGGTATGTTCATCGCGTTTCTTGCCGCGGTGATTATGCTGTACGACCCGGTGCGCAAGCTGCCGGTGTACTACAACAGTTTTCAGCAGGCGGCTGGAGCGAGCGAGGAGATTTTCAAGTTCCTGGATGCGCAGGATGAGGTGGTGGAGCACAAGGGCGCAGTGAAGCTGAGGTCGTTTTCAGATTCGATTGAGTTCAAGGATGTGCACTTCAGCTATGACCAGGAGGGCGAACCGAAGGAGGCGTTGCGCGGGGTTTCGCTGAAGGTGAAGCGGGGTGAGGTGGTGGCGCTGGTGGGGCCGAGCGGAGCAGGGAAGTCGACGTTGATGAATCTGCTGCCGCGGTTTTATGACGTGAGTGCGGGCGCGATTTTGATTGATGGGCATGATGTGCGCGACCTGACGATTGCTTCGGTGCGCAAACAGATTGGCAAGGTGACGCAGGAGACGGTGCTGTTCAACGACACGGTGCGGAACAACATCGCGTACGGGCAGCCGGATGTGCCGATGGAGAAGATTGAGGCCGCGGCGAAGGCGGCGCGAGCGCATGACTTCATCACGCGGATGCCGGAGGGGTACAACACGCAGATTGGCGAGCGCGGAGCGAGGCTCTCGGGCGGTGAGCGGCAGAGGCTGGCGATTGCTCGCGCGCTGTTGAAGGATGCGCCGATCCTGGTGCTGGATGAGGCGACGTCCGCGCTGGACACGGAGAGCGAAGCGCAGGTGCAGGCGGCGCTGGCGACACTGATGCACGACAGGACAGTGCTGGTAATCGCACACCGATTGTCGACGGTGCGGAGCGCGGACCGCATCGCGGTGGTGGAGCACGGACGCATTACGGAGTTGGGCAGCCATGAGGAATTGCTGGCGCGTGGCGGGATGTACAGCAGGCTGTATCAGCTTCAGTTTGGAGAGGATGAGGCGCTGGTGCCGGCCGGGGATCTGGGAGCTGCGAGTGTGGAGGGGACGGCGTAGCACTGCTGCGTGCCAGTCCGGGAATTTTTTCTGAGGGAAACGCGCCGTAATTCGACTGTGCGTGGTGTTGGGGATGGACGTGGCGATAGACTACCGGAAATAATTCATAGCAGACGAATGGCCGGAATCCTCTTCATCATCTCTGCACCCAGCGGCTCAGGTAAGTCGACCCTCGTAGCAGAGGTGAGACGGCTGGTCGAGGGCCTTGAATTTTCGATCTCCTATACGACGCGGAAGCCACGGGGCTCTGAGGAGCCGGGACGCGAGTACCACTTCACCGATGCCGAACATTTTCTGGGGATGGTGGAGCGCGACGATTTTCTCGAGTGGGCTGAGGTCTTTGGGAACTACTACGGGACAGCGCGCGGAGGGCTGGAACATGCGCGGCAAGCGGGCAAGGACCTGTTGCTGGATATCGACGTTCAGGGCGCATTGCAGGTCGTCCACAAGGTTCCGGAGGCGGTCTCGATCTTTGTTGTCCCGCCGAGCCCGGAGGTGCTCGAGCGTCGGTTGCGCAATCGCAGTCAGGCTGAGGGCGTAACGGATGAACTAGTGATTAAGCGGCGCCTGGCGCAGGCAAAGCAGGAGCTGCTGACGCTGAAGAAGTATAAGTATGCGCTCATCAACGATCAGCTCGAAGACGCGGTAACAGAGTTACGGGATATTGTGCAGTTTGAGCGCGGAGAAGGTGGAGAGGCCGCGGCGGCAGTCGCGCAGCAGCTCAGGACGACGGTGCTCTCGCCGCGGTTGAAAACGGTGCTGAAGAGCTTCGGCATTTCGGACACGGAAGTGTAAGGGTTTTGCGCGCGGGGAGGTCGACGTTGCGCAATGTAGTGCAAAGGTAGGATGATGTATTGCTCTGGGGAGGCTAGAGGTATGTCAGAGGATCTATCGCTTTTCAATAACAAGTACAGCCTGGTGAAGGGTGCGGCTCGTCGTGCTCGCCAATTGCAGTCGGGGGCGCCGCCGCTGGGCGTGTCGAACTCGATGAAGGCGTGCAAGGTGGCCCAGGACGAGATCAAAGGTGGGAAGGTGACGTACAGCGTAGTGGAAAAGAAGCGTACGCCACCGCCTCCTGTATCGTTTGATTGATGAGCGTTTCACCCGAACAGCAGCTGCGCGCCTACGTGGAGTACTTCCGCGACCTCGGCGTGTATGAACTGTATCATCGCGAGTCGCCGCAGTTGAGTATGCCGGAGCGATGGCGCGAACTGCTGGCGCGACCGAAACCCGCGCAGGCACCGATCACTTCTGCGAAGCCAGGTGCGGGCGTTGCTGCGAGTTCGCAGCGGGAAATACTGGCGGCGCGGCCATCTGCGAATGTGGCGAGGCCGCCGATGCAGCCTGTGCGTCCGGCTGGGACGCCGGCCCAGGCACAGATTCCTCAGGCGCGCGTCGAACCCGAGCCGTCGCGGAGTTACTTTGACACGCTCCCGCAGGAGTTGCAGGCACCGATGCCGAAACCAGTTTCGTTTGATGCGCTGGCACCCATGCCGGTGGAGATTGTGCCGGCAGGAAAGCGCGCGGCGGCGTTGGAAGCAGTGCAGGCGGAGATCGGCGATTGCACGCGCTGTCCGCTGGCGTATGCGGGGCGGCACAAGATTGTGTTTGCCGACGGCGATCCGAGTGCCACACTGATGTTTGTGGGCGAGGGGCCGGGCGCGGATGAAGATGCGCAGGGATTGCCGTTTGTGGGCAAGGCGGGACAACTGCTTAACAACATGATTGCAGCGATGGGGCTGAAGCGCGAAGAGGTTTATATCGCGAACATCGTGAAGTGCAGGCCGCCGGGGAATCGGACGCCGGAGTTTGCGGAGGCGAGTACGTGCTCACAGTTTCTGGTGAAGCAGATTGATATTGTGCGACCGAAGGTGATAGTGGCGCTGGGATCGACGGCGGCCACGTATCTGTTGGGCGTGCGGCAGTCGCTGAGTTCGCTGCGCGGGAAATGGCATGCGACGCGTGGAGCGAAGCTTGTGGTGACGTACCATCCAGCGTTTCTGCTGCGGGATCCGCGGCAGAAGGGCGAGGCGTGGAAGGACCTGCAGATGGTGATGGCCGAGCTGGGATTGAAGGCTCCGGCGAAGAAGACGACCTAGGTTTCGGTGGGGCGACTAGAAGGAGTTGTCGCCGCCGCCGTCGTCAAAGTTGGAGCCGGAGTCATCGAAGCCGGAGTCGTCGAAGCCGCTGTTATCGACGAAGTCGTTTGTATCTCCGCCAAAGCCACCGATGTCATTGCTGGATTTGTTGCCGATGTCGGCGAAGTCCTGTGAGGAGCTTTGGTCTGCGAGATCCTGACGGCTCGCGTCGTTGTCGGGATTGTAGAAGCTGGAGTCATCGGTGTGATGCTCGTGCTGGCTGGCGTCGTCATAGTAGTTGTTGACGACGGACTCGCTGGGATGTCCGTAGCCGTAAGGGCCGCCGCCGAAACCATGGAACAAGGATTCCATGCTCTCGAAGGCCATTTCGCCCATGGCGACACCGGCTGCGGTCTGGAGGGCTCCGCGAAGGAAGCCGCCACCGGCGGATGGATAGGCCGGCTGTGTGTATGCGGGTGCATAGGCGGGCGCGTATGGCGGCGGATAGCCTGGGTTGTTCACGGGCTGATACTGCGTCTGCTGCGAGTTGGCTGGGCCGCCGAAGATTTTGCTGAGGAAGCTGCCACCGCCGCTTTGCGGGACGTGCTGTCGAGCTTCGTCAAGCGCGGCCTGGAGTTGTTGAATCTGCTGCTGCGCCTGGTTGAGGCCGTACTGCTGAACGAGGACGGTCTGCGCAAGAATGTAGAGCGCGTCAGGATTTCCGGCGAGTCCTTGCTGGATGTAACGCTCGGCGTCGAGGTCCTTGTCGGTGACCTGTGTGCTGCGGATGCGCTCGAGAAGGCCGTCAATCATCTGCTGCTCTTGTGGTGTCATAAAGGCTCCGTTGATGTTGCTGCCGATGTATACGATACGACGGGTATTTAAGTTCGACGTGGCAAGTTTGGAGCAGAGTTCAACTCCTGTTAGAATGAGAGGGTTGCAGATCGCGCCGCTGGTCGCTTAGGGGCGCTGGATGTGCAGGTGTGGGGCTGTAGCTCAGCTGGGAGAGCGCCTCGTTCGCAACGAGGAGGTCAGCGGTTCGATCCCGCTCAGCTCCACCAAAGAAATCAATAGTTTCCTTCAATAATCTGGGGCCAATAAGAGCGGAGAATGAAGCGTGGGGCCAATAAGGGGCCACTACGCTGCCTTCCCACCTTCCAGCACAAGTAACGCTACCTTCTCACCTGCATTGCGTTTCTCATCTCCAACCGTCTGTGCGTATGTGCTCAAGGTCATCTCTGGGGTAGAGTGACGCATCAGCTCCATGCTCACGCGGAGGCTTGCTCCGCTCGATAAGAGAAGCGAAGCATACGACCGGCGCAGCGAGTGCCAGCCTAACTTCGGCTTCGTCACCTTGGCGCGGTCGATTGCAGGTGCAACGTTCCGACGCCAGAGTGTTCCAGGCCAGAGCGGTTGCTTGCCGAAGTGGAATTCCGATGCAAACACCCAATTGTCCGGTTCTTTGTAGGGAGACTTCTCGCGCCACACCTTGAGTGCTTCCAATGCGGGCGGAGGGATCGGCAGAGGACGCCGTGAAGAATCCGTCTTTGGCGGCCCTTCAACGCCGTCAACGTAAGAACGCCGAACGTGCAGCGTTGCACGCTCGAAGCTCACATCACCCCACTTCAGGCCGAAGATTTCTCCTCGTCTCATGCCCATCACTGCGGCTATGAGAAACGCCGTCCGAACTGGCTCGACACTCTCAAGTTCTCCGAGAATCGCAAGGATCTCGGATGGCTCAAGAATCTCAGGCTCCACGGCCCGCTTTCGTACCTGCCGAACGCTGGCGATGGGATTGAAGGAATAAAGCTCGTGACGTATCGCGTGCCGGAATGCAGCACCGAATACCTCACGAACCTTTGCCTTCGATCCGTTCGCGAGAGGCAACGTCTTCAACCAATCTTCGACGGCTATGGCCTTCACAGCAGTTAGCGGGAGAGTACCCCACTTCGGAAGGATGTAGTTCGCGAAGATGTAGAGATAAGCCTTGCGAGGCTTGGACGCTTTGCCTGAGTCCTCGCCTAGCTCGCGTTCCTCGTAGTGCTGCACAAGTTCCGCGACGGTGAGAGAAGTATCAGGGCCGGTCGGCTTTGGCGTGTTGGCTTTCTGACGGTACTTGTCGGCCTCTTTCTGCGCCTTGGCTTTGCTCAGTTCCTTGACGTTCCCGAGTATGGCTTTGCGTTTGACGGTGCATCCGTTGATTGACTCCCGCCATCGGAAGACCCATACCGAAGGACCGTTCGTCCGTTCTTCTGTTGTCAAAGAACCATGCTGGAAGCGTTCGCGTTTATGCATTTGTCTCATGTCGCCTGTCCTTTCGGGGTTAGGCGGCACGAACAGCGCTGTCAGTGTACCGTGACTGCGACTCAAGCCACGTGTTGAGTTCGGAAGCTCGGAAGGCTACGCGGCGGCCGAGCCTGTGCGAGGGGATGCGACCCTCACGCGCCCAGCGCGTTAGGGTGACGGGGTGGATGGTTAGCAGCCCTGCGGCTTCAGATGCACTGAGGAGTGGTTCGAAGTTCTGAGACGGCATAAATCTCCATCGCCTGATCTTTCGGCACGGGATAAGACACCAAACAACGCGTGGATATTTTCAGAAATTGCAAAATTAGGGTGTACGCTGGGCGACGTGACTTCCCAAGAACTTGTGCTCGGCCTCGATGGGCTTCAATGGACAGTAGCGCAGACGGTTGTAGCCGGCGTCGCGTTACTTGGTTTGATTGTGTACTGCGTTGAGACGTTTCGCTTGCGTCGGGCGGCCGAACGTCAGATCGAGACGATGACAAAGCCAGTAATTATGGTGTCCGACGAAGACTTCCCAAAAGTGCGTTTGGAGAATCTTGGCAATGGTGCGGCGTTCAATGTGCGGTACAAGTTTGCGGAGAGCATCAATCGCGCGACTCCGCGCCTAATCCCAGCGTTACCTGTCGGGAAATCGTATGAGATGGGCGATCTCTTCTATCACATCGGCCACGAGCAGAAGCTATCCGTTAGCTACGAATCCGCATCAGGAATGGCCTACATGACGGAGGGGCACTGGGAGAGAGACGAGGCGGGAGTAACCAAAGGTCCCGTCCGCCTGGTAATACATGAGTTAGGACATCGCCGGACGAAGTGACCCTTCGTCGGACAGCCCCCCTTACCGCTTGCCCGAGTTGAGTCGACAGCTGTACAGACTCTCTTCACGCGTCGGAGCCCGCGGGATGACGGCCTGGGCCCCGATGTAGGCGTTCAGCGCCGCCTTCGTATAGCGCGGGCTCTTGCCGATGCGGAAGTAAGTCGGCCCGCGCCCGTTCCACCGCCAGTAGTCGAGGCGCTGCGCTGGCACGTTCAGGTACTCGGCGGCTTGCTGCGGAGTAAGGACTGTTTCGTCGGTAGGCAAATTCTTATCTTTGAGCATAGTGCTGCACCTGCTTTGTTCTCTCTCCCTTCTAAATACAACAAACGGTGGTGGAGAATCTCGCGAAAATGCGAAAGCAGAGAAAGAATTTCGAGGCCATTGTTACAACAATGGCGGCCGCGCGGTGTCTATTTTCCGGACGACTGGTCCGTCATCTCCGTCGTTGAATCCCGGTGCCGACATCACCTCTTCGATCGTTGGCCAAGCGACCGGCGTGTGTGGTCGCTTGCCTGGGCGCTTGATCTCGCGGATCATTGCGCACGCCCGTCCGAGTGGACCGCACTCATTCTCAATGCACGCTTTGACGACGGTCATGTCGGTGTTCATTCGCTCTTCCCGACTCCCTTCTGAATTGAGAATCGCGCGAGGAGCGCGCGCTTGAGCGAGCTGTTGCCTGGCCCCCTGAATTCCAACAACCGCAATAAATCCTCCATAGGAGTGTCAGGGTCTGCGATGTAGCTCAAGATGGCTCGGTTTATAACATGGTCGATCCTCGGACGCATTTGGTTGTCCTCCATGTGACTCAAGGCATAAGACACCGAACTGGCGCGAGGATTTTCAGAAAATGTTGCGAATCTCCGAAAGTTTATGGCGTCTTATCCCGGTGTCCATAATGGAGGGACATTAGATGAGCGCAAGCGATGTAATCGCATTGTTGAGCCCGCAGGCGCGGGGTGAATTGCTGGTCGCCCTCATGGTCCGCGACCTCAACCAACGCAGCGGTATAGCCAAAGAGGGAGCACCCACCGGCTCACGGCGAAAGGGCGGCAATTGACTGTCGAAGATCGCAGCAAAGCACTCTACCAACCTTGGAACCAAGAGGCATTCATTGGCGACATCTTCGTGCGCACGATGACATCCATCCAACGATGGATGTATACGACACTCCTGCACGAAGCATTCTTCTACTCGACCAGACCGGACCTTCCCGACGACGATGATCTTCTTTGGAGGCTGGCCGGTTGCGAAACCCGGGAACAGTGGGATTCCAATAAGGATGTTGTCAGGGCGCGATTTCAAGCGGACACCACAAGCGCGGGTGCCGCAGTACTGTGGCAGCCACGACTGCGGGCCGATTGGCAACGAGTGCAGGATTCCCGCGCGAAACGATCTGAAAGGGCTCAGAAGGGCGGGATGGCCCGCGCCAAAAAGGCCCGTGCCGCCGGCAAGCGCCAGCCAAGGACGCAACGCCCAGCATCGACTGATGATGACGGCGGCGGCGAAGCAGCGCAAGCAAGCTTATGCCCGCCCCAAGCTGCGCCTAGAAAGCTTGAAGTAACTAAGGAAGTAAAAGTATCTAAAGTATCTAAAGCAAGTAAGAAGGGAAGCAGAGAGAGAGGAGGTGTGAAGAAAAGAGCTGCGCCTGCACACACTCACTCTCTCACGCGCTCAGAGGAACATACTCAATTCATGGACGGGCAGGAGGTGCTCTTCCAAGCGCTGGAGTCTCGCTGCCTCAGGCTAGGGCTCCGAGCAGAGCCGAGAAGTTTTGAGGACATCTGGAAGACGGTGGCGATCCTAGAGGATATCTACGGAGCGGAGCGGCTGCTGACAGACTTTGACGCTTGGGCCACGGCGGTGGATATCGTGACGCTGACATCTAGCAAAATTCCTCGTCCAATCGGCGAATGGTCGAAACAAGCGGGGATTCGAATACAGAATTTGCCAGAACCACCCGAGCATAAGGAAGCCAAAAGACTCGCCAAGGAAATGGCTTACACGCTCTCCGGTACAGTCACCCTGTCCGATCAGCAGATAAATGTCGTCGCTGCTCAGATTCGCGAGCACGGGGTGGGCATCATCGAAAGCGTTATGGAACAGAAGGCGGGTTCGATACAGAACGCGTTAGACCTCAACCACACCATAGAAACCCTTGACGCGCTCGCGTATTCCGAAAAGCGTAGACGCATAGAGGCGTGGGCGGAGACTCTCGTCTGCAGAATTGAGAAGATGTCCGGCATCGACACCTTCACCGCCGAAAACTTCCACAATTTGGTACAGCAATACAAGGTCTTTGAGTTGGCCGCAGCTTTTCAGACGTTCTTTTCGGGTATCGACCACAACGACCCGGCTTGTATGGACTCAGTAGAAGAAGAGTTCATCAAGGTTGCGGGGTCTATCGTGGAAGCTCAGCGATTGGAGGCTGCCCGGCCCGCAGAATCGGAAGAAGCCGCCGAAGCCGAACTCAGCGAAGACACGCTGTGAGGAACGGGGCTTTAGGGGGTCGGGCGCTGTCCGAAAGCCTATTCGATGTAGCCAGCTACCGGCCCCGATCCTGCAAACCGTCCTGACATGCTTTGCACGAAGCAGCGACCGGAGAATCTGCCGGAACGAAACTCAAGAGGGTTGATCCCGAAGAGAGAATAAGGAATCGGCTCCGTAGTGCGGATCTCCCCACTTTTCCATCCCGCGTTGTCGGTCATCATAACGAGCGTCGCCCTTTTCAATGTGACGATTTCAGGGCCGCCGGTGAAGGTAATGTCTTGAAGCGGTGTGAGAGTACGAGAGCCCATTTTGTTCCTCATCCTTTAGGTACGGTATGTATTCGCCGGGTAGCCTGGAATTAGCTTTTGTAGCCAAGAGCCTCCATCAAGTTGTCCACCGCGCCGCGCAGAGACTCAATATGCTCTTTGACATCGGGTACCACCTCACGCCAATTGCTTCCGTCGAAATTCTCTGAGTCCTCCTCGAGAGTTCCGGCGAGCGAGTCAAGCTCGTCGACAGCCGATTTGATTCGGTCATTGTTGGTGAACGAAGCAGTCGACGACGGCTTGGTCGTATCGTCGCAACCGACGAGCGACCCCGCCACCGCCAAGGGTGCGATAGCAACAAATTGTCTGCGTTTCATAGGCGCGCCAAGTCTATCGACTGGGCGGCAGGGAACCCGATCTTGCGGACCACAGTCTTCACACCCGCGACCTTGACCGCACCACCCTAGTCCGTCAGAGGGAAGGTCTCGTAACGCGGGTCCGATTTCTGCGCCCACTCCACAAACTCGCGGGCTCCAGCGCTCGCAGCCTTCAATGTCGTCAACTTGGGGACGTCTAGGATTCCATCGACGCCGATCGCAATGCACGCTTTTCTCATAGCTCAACTTCAGGAATAGCGAGGAGTATATTTTCAGGCTTTAGCGCGATGGAGCGTCGCGAAAGAGCCTGTAGAATGGAAGGCTGATTCAACGCAGCGGCTCCTTCCGGAGCCGCTTTTTTACCCCGCATTCGCGTCTTGCTGTTCTTTTCGATGCCATTGGAGCACTCCATACCCATGAAATACAGCGGAGACAGCGAGCAAACTGCTAAAGGATGAAGTGCAATCAACTTGTTGCTGGGTTCTACAACAAACGAAAGCCTGCCGCACGACGCGTAGTGAATCAAACTCCAACCAACGCGGAGTTTCCCCCGGTGGAATGTTGTAGCCGCACAACGAGCATGGGATCGTCAGATCGAAGTGGCTTTGGGTCAAGGAGAGGTCGTATTTGAAAATACGCTCAACCCGCGTCCTTTGGATTTGCAACAAACGTTAGCTATGTCCGTTGCTACCAATGTGAAAACAACAGACGAATGAGTCGTTGGCGGTTTGACCTCACACTGTTTCCCGGTGTTCTCAGCTAAAGCCTGGGCGGCCATGGCTAGATGATCTTTCCATGCCGTACTCGCGTCGTGGGCGGCTGCGGACAGCGTATCGCCCGGGGCGGTGAAGGAACCGTGATGTGCTTGTCGGTTAGAGCGGGACCCGCGCTCGATTCGCAGCCTCACGGTTATGTCTTGCCATCCGTTCATCGTCGCGTTAGTCTTTGCGTAATTTTCGCGGACAAGACTGTTTTATGAGGGAGCGAGATGCTCTCACTTGGAAAGATTTTTTCCTTTTCCCCATTGCCCAGGGCACGACGGGCAGAAGCAGTTTCAGTAAAAATCGGCGCTTGCTTCGAATGAAATTTCGCCATCTAAGGGCGTGCGACGCGCGATGAGCGATGGAATATCGTTCCCAACGGCCAGGGTGTGGCGCTTTCGAACCACGGAGGATACGGAAGTTGATTGATTGCCTATTCCGAAAGCAATTCACCCATGCACGCCATTCGAGCATCCCCCTTCGAGAAGAGCGAGAATATCTCACCCATCTGCTTCAACAGGGGTGCTGTAAGCGTCGTGTTCGCCATATTGCTGCGATGTTATTGACCGTGATCCAGTTCCTAAATCTCACCGAACTTCGCTAAGTAGATATCGCGGAGGTCGAAGGCGGTAGCGAACGCTGGGCAAACGATCTGAATAGGCGCTTTCGGAGATCCCAAAATGCCTGCGCAGAGATCACGTGCTGGATTCCTGCCAGAAACGACCTGTATTGCATCAAGACATCCCCGAAGGGAATCGGGGGTGCCGTCTCTAAGGCCAACGCGTGATGATAACGGAGGAAGTTTCTGGCAGTTCGACGGAACTGCATTCGAAAACGCTCTGACTAAAGACGGCATAGTACTCAGAGCAGATCTTCAACCGCATACTCCTTCAGCTTTCGATAAAGAGTTGTTTTGCCGATGCCGAGCACTTTGGCAGTTTGCAGTTTGTCCCCGTTTAGTTGCTTAAGCGTCTTCAGAATGGCTTTTCTTTCCATTTCTGCGATTGATTCCTCGCCAGAAAGTCCATAGGATTCGGACGCGTTCCGGGTGTAGTGCCAACCTGATCCGTCCGTATAGTCTACGTGATCATAAGAATGTTCATTTATGTGTTTGGGCAGATCGGACTGATGCACTTCCGGCCCATCAGATACCAAGCAGGCATACTCGATGACGTTTTCCAACTCGCGAAGATTGCCGGGCCAATCGTATTCCACCAAGCACCGGATAACATTTTTTCCAAATTTACGGTGCTGTCTCGATTCGAGTGATATCCGATTGAGAATGCGCGTTGACATTTCGGGTATATCAGCCTTCCGCTCGCGGAGCGGCGGAATATGTAACCTAACAAGGCTCAGCCGGTGGAATAGATCCTTTCTAAATCGACCGGCGTTAGCGCACTCTTCAAGATTGTTGCTCGATGACGCAATAATTCTGGTTGTGTTGAAGTCTACTTTCGAAGAGTCATTGGTGTGAGCCGATCTCTTGTCGAGTGCGTTGAGCAAGCGAGACTGCATTGCCAGAGACAAGCGATCAATCTCGCTCACAAATACTGTTCTATTTCGTTCTGTAGGGCTCGTTCGTTCGCAACCAAGTGACTCTGAACCCTCGTCGCATGGCATATTGCTTCCGAACAGAAGGAATTCAATCTCTCCTTCCGAGAGAGCACTACAGTCCATAGACATGAACGGTCCTAAGCACGTTGGGCTCTTCATATGGATCGAACGTCCTACCAACTCCTTTTCTGTTCCTTGCTCTCCCAAGATGAGGACCGGATGGCTCGCGACGGCCACTCGCGATACGAGCCTTCTGAGCTTCTTCATACTGGGCGCTCTCCCGATCAGCAAGTGCGGTTCATCATTTGTCCGATCGCTAGAACGGGCTTTGGCATCATTGCTCAACGCCTGATGACGGGCGCTCTCGAGAACTTCAGTCAATTCCTCGATTGAAAACGGCTTTTGGATATAATCCGTAGCTCCTGCGCGGAGTGCCGTCACCGCCGAGTTTACCGTTGGAAAGGCCGTCATGATTACTACTGAAACAGAAGACGTTTCCGCGCGGATCTTATTCAGCAGTGTTAGGCCATTCTCTTCCCCCAGCCTTACATCGAGCAGTACGACGTCTACAGATTTTTCGTGGAGGACGGCCCATGCGGCAGAGACAGAGTCTGCAGTATCCGAGTCAAATCCGATTTCACCTGCAATAGTTGCGCATGCTGCGCGCACTAGGCAGTCATCCTCGACGATCAGGACTCGCGGTCTCTGCGCTACACGATTGGAATGGGTTAGTCCCAACGGCGTCAACGAATGAGCATCGCTGTCATCGAGCCTCAACGACATTGAGGCACCATTGGCAAAACTGTCAAGAGGCTCATATTACGTCCAGAAAGAGTCGCATTGAAACCGTTCGGTCATTGAACGTGATAATTGGTGATATGCAGGCTTGTTACTTAACTTTGAGCCCGCCTAGACCACAGCGCCTTGCCAATTTTCCTCAAGCTTGAGCCGAGCACTCAAGCTGCCGGCGATTTGTACAACATTTACAAGCTTCGGATGCTTGGAGGCATCGACCTCGCGCAAGGCAAGCTGCGACTCCAAGAGGAGTCCACTAAGCGAATCGCGGAGCTCTCCTTGAAGATGAGCAATTGCCGCATTTCGTGCACGAGCCTGTTCGGCTGCGAACCGACTCATTGTCAAACGAGCATGGATGAGAACAGATGCGACGGAAGTTGCCATCAGATCGACCTCGAGCGCGGGAGCGATTCCAGCAACTCGAGTCATGAGATCTACTCTTGCCGGATCATGGGATGCCTTGGAGTCGATCATGATGAGGCAAAACGTCTGGTTCCTGAGGGCCTTCAACGCTGCTCGAATGCTGGCAACCTTTACAAATGGCACCGCGATCTCTGCTTGCAATTCGTTGATGTATGCCTCGCCAGCATCGTTGCTGACTAGGAGAATGGGACTCTGCACTATAAGACTCCTCTGTTTAGGACAACACACCGCCCAACTGCGCGTCCCTGCTTGCTGGACAAGCCGCTTGTAGGCCAGGCGCGTCATGTGATCTGTCGGTTTGAGTATGTAGGACGATTCACTGTCTTTTCTGGTCAGGAAGCGCCGGAATCGTATATGCCACTTTCGGGTCACTTCATTTGCCGAAGAAGTCTCACCGCTTCCATAGAGCGAACGCATTCCTCGACTACATCGGCGTATTCTCGCAAATCATGAGAGCGAATTTAAGTACCCGTACTGTAGGTTGTGATCACTGTGGTTCGCTGGCTTGTTGGAATCCGCAAACGGCATTGAGCAAACGCCAGAGAGGCTAACTGTTCCACTGCCGCGCACCCTTATTCCGTCTCCGCCATCTATTGCACGCTGATCACGACGTAGTAATGAGACTACTGTGACTCAGTGGGAGTCCTTTAGGAATTAATAAACAAAGGGTGTTGTCGATTCGAAACAGCGTCTCTTGAATTAGCATCTACAGCGCATTTTTCCTTGCGCTGTCGACAGTCGGCCTGTTGCGTAAACGCAACAAAACCAACCCTCCCAGATGATGTAGGATGTATTAGACGAGGACAGATCGGAAAAGGTTAGCCGGTTTTCCGCACATTCTGTGTCTTGAGTTTCAAAAGGGGCTCCTTGATGGAGGGAATTGGAAACAGACTTCACGCTGCTCGCACTTGTTGGGGATTATCGTTGCGTGAGGTTGAAGAGCGAAGTGCGCGTTTGGCGCGCGATTGGGGCAACGGCGGCTACAGGATCTCAGCTAGTTGGCTAAATCGGGTAGAGAGTGGTAACGGTTCCCTGTCCGCAACGAAATTGATTGTCTTGGCAGCAATTTACAACCTCCGCCCTGAAGAAATGCTGGGTCTCTGTCCAGCAGTTCAACCGTACCTCCTACATCCCGACGAGAGTCTTAGCCCTAATTCCTCGGTCCTGTTAGCAGACGGCCCCCTGGATGCGGATGCCAGAATCTGGCTTCCAGAGAGCCTGGTGAGCAATCCCCCGCCAGACGAGACAACCCTCCTTCCTTATCAGGAAGGATTGCCAAATCAATATCGTCGCGGAATCATCGGGCGGCGTGATCGAAATTTGGAGCCAATGATTCCAGCGGGATCCTATGTGTTAATTGATACCCGGAAGCGGGCGATAGCCAGTCGAAAAGAATGGAATCATGAATTTGATCGTCCGATTTATTTCTTGTTAACGCGACACGGATATGTTTCAGGGTTTTGTGAGTTGGACAAAGGGTCAGACTGGCTAACTTTGGTTCCACATGCCCTGTCTCATGAAACAAGCAAGCGATGGAGGTATAAGCAGGAAATAGAAGTTGTTGGCACTGTAGCGGCCATTTGCGTACGACGGGTTGCGTGAGGAACTTCAGATTGCTCGTTGAAGTTTCATGAACCCAGGATAGTTAGCCCGTTCATAGAGTTGCAACAAACTTCGCGTCATCTCATAGTAGATTGTGATCGTCCGATGCGCGTAGTCAGGAAAGTTTACCTGCAAGTTTTCTGCGCTGGCCGATCCTCTTAGCCGTGCTATATGCCATTTGAGCTCTCTCGCATTCAGTCGCAGGTCTTCAGCAACGACAACTGCCTCCGGGTACCATCGTTGGACATAGCATGCTAGATCTATCAGAACCTCGCAGTTGGCCTCTAAATCCTCCAAGCCTCTCATCCCGCCGATCATGGAGGCAATTCGCGTGCGATCAATCGTAAATTCGCTATCTTCCGCGATCGTCGCGATGCTGTTCCGATCGACCCCGACTAATCTGTCTACGAGGGTGTCCCAGCTGACCTTGCCGGCCTTGCGCGCCCGTACCATGTGGTAGGACGCAATGAAGGCAAGAAAGACGACGAAGGCCGACACGACAAGAATGAAGTATTCCGTCCGGAGTGCCATCAGCATTTTCGGCCCTTGATCCTTTTCAGATCATACGATGTAGACAAGTGTAGCAGCGAGAGCTGACGCCGTGCACCGTCAGGCAGAGTGCGGGTTTTCGGTTCCTCCCGCCAAAGCATGACAGTCCAGAAAGTCACGCAACATAGATAGACTCCCATTCTCAGATGAGTCAATGTTAACCGTATCGACGGCCCCGTTTTCGAACCGAGGACCGTATCGATCACTTCTATCAGGATACAAACTAGAGAATAGACTCCGAGCCCTTGGGAGATTCTGGCCGTGTGATCCTTAACTGGTAACCCCGCAATGGTGGAAAGTGCAATCATTCCAACGAACAGCTGGCTCATTAGGGTAGCTGAGAAAAACCCTCCTTGAACAACGAACGCTTCGCGCCAATCAGTTGATTGAGGGGTTCCTAGCCACGTAAGCGACGCGGCAACCAGCAAACTTGCCGAAACCAGCCATAACAACCGCGACCGCACGTCACTGGCCCATCGACCCAGCGGTTTGAATACGTGCCTAGCCATCTCATGGACTATGCCGAGTTGCAAGCTAACGTCAAGGATCGCGAGGGTCCAGTAGGCATAGAAGTATGCATTCTTGCCTCCGTAACGAAGAATGCAATACAGAACTATCGTCCGAATCACATTCGCGCCAATCAGGGCTGTAAAGACAGGAAACCGCCTCGCGCGACCACGAAAAACTAAGACCGCGAGCAAAACAATATGCGCACAAAATCCGACCGCCCAAAGAACAGCGTCCAGGCCTCTTACATACATCTGGATTCTATCCTTTGGGCGATCGGCAGCATCTTCCTGCCTATTTTAGCTCGGTATTCACCGTAAAGATGGAGGAGGCGGGACAGGATCTGTACCGGTCACTGAGCCGGGCATCGGATGTGTAGGTGGGAGGATGATGGCCTGGAATTGATCAAAGGCGTTGGTGACTGGCATTGTCATGCCGATGACCAACGCGGCCAACACAAGAATGCGAGAAGAAGCTTGCTTCACAGTTGAGTCTCCTTTGGAGCGCTTAATGCGTTTCGCAGAGGCTATGGGAGATAACGTCCAATTCGGTCGATAATCGATGATTGTTGCCTATTCGCAACAACTAGTAATTTCAACCTACGCGTTTACTGCCGATGATTGTGGCTTATTTCAAAGCGAATTGCATGAGATCTGTTGCGTATCCGAAACGGGACCAACGCGATCACAGTACCGATGGCCGGGGGCTATAGCCCCGAAACTCGACGCTGAAGGCTCAAATTGACATGAGATCTGCAGTTGAGGGCGCATCGTATCCGAATACTTTGCGAAGCTTGGCGCAAATGTCATATCGTCCTTTGTCCTGGAGGGCTTCTTCGCCTGGCTGGGCATCTTGTGGTCTTTTTCTCAGGTGTTGCGAAGTTAGCAGGGTATCCAGCAGTGCGATTGTTGGCATGACAGACACGAGAGATCCCGAGACGGGATGCATTACCCCCTCCTGGGCGAGCAACTTTAGCCGTTATGCAGACCCCTGGACTTGAACGGTTCGCCTTCTGACACCTGAGCGACTGTCACTGCAAAGAACGTGCAGAGGAAAACATCGCTAACGCGCATGACAGTTGTGCCGATAACGAGTACGAGGTTATCTGCGGCATGTGTTCGACAAGCCAGTTATTTCCGATGCAACGTCCTAAACTCGCGGCCGTTATGATTGCGACGATTGTGATCGTCTGCTATTCATTGACCGGTTGCGCAGGGCCTGCGTCCAAACCCACCAGCCCATCGGGGGCATCTAGCGGCAGTGGCTCCTCGTCATCCGGATCCAGTTCTTCGACGTCAAGTACTGGTTCCTCGCCCTTACCACTGACGCTAACGCCACAAAACCCATCCGTTCGCGTAGGTGGAAATGACAAGATTACGGCATCAACACCGGGTGGAACATGGAGTGTCCCGGGCGGCGCCTCAAATGGAAGTATCGATTCCGCCGGAAACTATGTTGCGCCGGCTGTGTTACCAACGAATGCGGCGGTGACCGTTGATTATCAATTGAATCAACAAACAGTGAGCACCACCATAACACTCTTAAACCCAGTGCCCACTCTCGCCAGTGTCTCACCCGCAAATCTAACCAGCACAACCACTACAGTCACAGCGAGCGGTTCCGGCTTCGTGCCGACGTCACAGGTAGTCCTCAATGGTGCCGCCGTACCAACGACATACATTGACAGGAGTCATCTAAGTGCGGTGATTACGATCACCGACCCTGTGCCATCCGACCTGAACGTTGTTGTCTCAAATCCAAACCCCGGGGCAGCGGTTTCTTCGCCATTTGCATTGACGCTTGGCTTGCACACATTCCAGGTAAGTCCGGCAGTGTTGACGGGAGGGGCTGTCACTATTAGGGCAGGCGCGGCGATTCCGGGGAATCTTCATCTGAGCATAAACGGGCAGGACATGATCAGGGAGGCCGATGCTCCGGGTTGGACGACGTCTGTAGGCTACTTGCCTCCGTGGCTGACGGGCTCAGTAACTGTATCCTTGCGCGATCAAGACGAATCGGTATGGGCGTCGGTACAGGTGCCTATCGCGCCGACCGCCATACCATTCGATGTTGCTGCTCGCTTCGCAACGCAGGCAGCCCTCGGCCCAAATATAAATGTTATTCAACACATTCAAAACATCGGCCTTTCTGCATATGTAGACGAGCAAATGGCGCAGCCTCCCGCCACTCAGATCGATATTCATGACACTCTGACTCATCTTCTCACTCAGGCCGTGGATGGTAATTCGCTGCTCCGAATACGAGTTGCACTGGGAATAGAAACGTACATTCCCGGCGAAGCGTGGGCAGGAACTTATAACCAGGGCATACCGTGGGAGGCAAAGCTCGAGGCTGACGCCTTCGGCAACTATCGCCAGATTCTCTTGGATGCGTTAGGCGACCCCAACGTGGCAGGTGCCCTAAACCTGCCGGGCAACGTTGCATCGAATGATCCAAATGTGCATCCCGATCAGAATCTTGCAAGAGAAATCATGCAGCAATTCTCGATGGGAAGTAATCAGCTAAACGATGATGGAACGCTTGTGCTGGATGCAAATGGTAATCCAATTCCGAACTACGACACCAACACAATAATTGACGCAAGCAGGCTACTGACCGGCTGGAACTACGCTACTCCCATCAATCCAGGTTTCACACTCTATGGTGTCGACTATTCGCAATCGCTGGTGGCTAACGAGAGTGAGCACGACTCCGGACCGAAGACATTATTTGGGAATGTCAACATTCCCGCCGGGCAAACCGCTGAACAGGACCGGCAGTCGTTTGTCGAAGCCATCATGAATCAGCAGAGCACGGCTCCGTATGTTTCACGCATTCTGATCCAAAGACTGGTTAAGAGCAACCCGACACCCGCGTATGTCAAACGCATTACGGAGATGTTTCGAGATAACGGGCATGGCGTGTCCGGGGATATGGCGGCAGTAATTAAGGCTATTTTGTTAGACCCTGAGGCACGCGAAGGGGATACAAACCCGCGAGCAGATGATGGGGTACTGCAAGACCCGATACTGTTTCAATTGTTCGTTCAGAATGCGATTCATTTGTCGAACACCGATGACCAACCGGACTACATACCCCGAGGTATCGGTGAAAGCATGTGGGCTCCTGGCTCTGTGTTTGGCTACTTCCGTCCAGGCTTCATGATTCCTGGAACGCAGATCAATAGTCCAGAGTTTCAGCTCTTCACCACTCCTCAGGTAATTGGCCGGAGCGGTGCGTTAATGTGGCTGCTAACAGGATTCAATCCGAACGGCATACCGCCGCTTGAAACAAATTTCCCAACTTTACCGCAACTTATCGATGCGCTGAATCATATCGTTTATCACGGGACGATGCCCCAGTATGAGCAGGATGCAATTCAAGCATATTGCTCAACAATTCAAGATCCGAACCAACGGTTTTTGGCCGCAGCGTTTATCGCGCTGAACAGCGACAACTTTAGCGTGGTCCGTTAGGAGAAAATATGCTGACTCGTAGAATCGTGCTCAAGAGGGGCGCCCAGATGGGCCTCGCAGCCGCAACTGCATCCCTGTGGGGTACTTCGCGAGGGTTGAGGGCTTTTGCACAGGCACCGCTTAGCGGCTATCGGGCCGTCCTCGTGATCACATTGGAAGGAGGAAATGATGGGAACAATACCATCGTTCCTCTAAATAAGGCTGAGTATACGCAGTATGCGTCGTTGCGTGGTGCGCTTGCGCTTGACCCGGCGACCCTTTCGCCGCTCGCAGGAGGAACAGGGTCACAGGCATACGGCTTTCATCCAGCTTTGATCAATATCTCGCAACTCTACAATGCGAAGCGCGCTTTGGCGGTCGCAAATGTCGGACCTCTTGCGCAGCCGGCGACGAAGCAGCAGCTCATTGATAATCCGGCACTTCTTCCTGCATCTCTCTTCAATCATGTTGCTGGATTTCAGCAGTGGGAGAGTGCGCAAACTGGCCCGGCTCCCACTACCGGTTGGGGCGGACGCGTTGGCGATTTTATTGCTAGCCAATCGGGTTCCCTTCCGCCTGTGTTGAATGGGGGACAAGCCTCCATCTTTAGTGTCGGAAACACCGTTCAGGGGGTAAGCGTTCAGACCGGAGGCGCTTGGCCAGCGTTGCCCCCGGGGATGAATGAGATCGTGGAGCAGATCGCAGCTCAGGATTCGTCATCGACCAACGAAATGGTGGCGGCTGTCGCGAAATTCCGCGCCACTGCGATGCAGCAGCAGGTGTTGATCGATCAAGCAATGCAATATGGAACGCTGAAGACCCAGTTCACAAATCTTAACGGGTTCGGTCTGGTAATGAAAACGATTGCTCAGATAATCAATGGCAGGTCGGTGATAGGAGCAAGCCGTCAGATTTTCTACGTTAGGCAAGGACTTTACGATACGCATCAGAATCAACTTGCTAGTCAGCAGAATGGCCTCACGGAGCTGGACACGGCGATCGGGAATTTCATGACCGCCCTCGATGAAATGGGTCTCAGTGACCAGGTGCTGATCTGTACACATTCCGATTTCTGCCGAACACTTAGCTCGAACACGACTGGCGGCTCTGACCACGCATGGGGAAACCATCAACTCATGTTAGGTGGAGGGATCAATGGAGGAAGGCTGATCGGCACTATGCCGGATTTGGATCTTGGTGGCGCTTCGGACTTCAACGGTCTCGGTACCTGGATCCCGACGCTCTCCGTCACACAGATGACGGCCGCGATTGGGGCATGGATGGGTCTGAACAGTTCGCAAATAGCCACCGTGTTCCCAGATCTTGCGAATTTCCCGACCGGTGCTATCACTCTGTGATATGTGCGGCATCTCAAGCGGCAAACGATCGAGGCGAGTGACGTCATGTACCCGTGCTGAAGACTCTGTGGATGCGGTTAGTCTACGGCTACTACTATCCACATTGCGCGCATTGCAAACGTCGGGCCCCGCGCGGGATTTTACTGGCTGGGGGGTGCTGCTCCGAAATGTGTTCTGAAGGAAAGCGGCAGATCATTTCTGGGTGGTAGATTCTTGCCGCATCGCGGCCCCTAGCGACGTATACCCAACCGAGGCACGGCGGCTGCGACCTCAGGTTTTCTCGGGTTTTCGATTGCCTTCGTCGGTATTCTGACCGAAGACAATATTTTCCAACATTCACAAGACTTGAATTTATCCCCTCTCTCGCGTGCGCTACTTGCCTCAAAATACGATGCGCTTCGTCAGAGCTGTACCCCAACGAAGTGGCCTGGGCCGCAGCAGAAGCCCCCGCCTCTTTGGTTGGGGTTGGACTTCTGAAGCGTGTGGGTGCATGTCGATGTGATCTGGCGTCGACGAGAGGGTTATAAAAGAAACATGACGGAGTCGAGCCGCGCCGCAGCGCGCCGTGCGTAAGTGAAATGTGAGCTGTCGTATATCCCTGCTGTCTCGCTGTTCTCAGTACGCGGACGCCCTCAACATTTTCTAACATCCCAGACCTGAATAATTGCCCTCGCGGGCAGCGAATCAGACTCCAGCCTACGCCTGGCGCGTCTTGACAACCTCGAACCTGCGTTTCAGACCAAGGATAGGCTTCTCCATGAGTTCGTAAGAGATGGCGGCGGTGAGGATGGTTGCCGTCAGAACGACCGCCGCCCCTTCCCATCTGTGAGCCGAGAAGTAATGAATCTCCGTGCCGTTGCTCGCGAAGACTGCCCACATCCAAAACGGATGAAAGACGTATAGACCGTAGGAGATTCTGCCGAGGTAGATGAAGCCCTGTGGGATGTGCAGATCAACGCCCAGGATGGAATAAAAGATCGCGACTGAGCCAACGAGCAGAAACAGGAACCCGAGGGACACCGGCAACTCCATAACGAAGAGCCAAAGAACGATGCCTGTGACGAGCAGGCCGATTCGGACGCCGGGCCGATGGGCTGGCGGGCGATACTGACCATGCAACGCAATCAACATGCCTGCGCCGAAGAACTGGAACTGAACGAAGCTGTTGGCCCAAGCGGACGGCCAGCCGCGCCCGGCGAGTTGCAAGTGTAGGAGTATCGCGTAAGCCACGCCGAAAACAATCGTACAGACTATGATGACGTTCGTAGCCTTTGGCGCGAAGCGTGCCAGCAGCGGCAGGACGAGGTAGAACTGCTCCTCCACCGATACGCTCCACAGGACGCCGATCGTGGAAGGCAATGCGATCCAGCCAAACCGCATGAAGAGGATATTCCCGCTGAGGGCGAGAAGGTAGTGAAGGCCTCGAGGGGAGAGAGCGACGCTTTTCCAGTGAAGGCCAATCAGAAACGCAATACCTACTGCGGCAAAGTAAAGCGGCCAGATCCGCAGAATGCGCCGCACCGCGAACGCGCCCCACCGAATGTGCCCATGTTCTTTGCGTTCGCGCAGCAGGATTGTGAACAGGAGGTAGGCGCTCAAGATGAAGAATATGCTGACGCCAAATTGCCCCACAAATCCCAAGAGGTCCCACTGGGGATTCATCACTGGGATGTGGTGAATGAAGACACACAGGAAAGCGAAGAACCGTAGAGCATCTAGCTCTGGTCTATTGAATTTCCCCTTTTGCAGGCGTACCGCCTGCGCCCGCAGTTTGCGCACTCCCACGGGATGAGACGGAACAGCGGCAGCAACCCGTCGAACGCTCCCCGGCGCTTCAGCCTCCCGTACTTCCGGTGCCCGCAACTGCAATTTTTGCCCGTCCTTGGATTGGCCCAGCCTAGTTTGGAATCACTGATAATACAAGGCTTGTCCCTATACGACAGATTTATTTGAGTGCGCATAAGTAACCTTCGCGGACGCGTGAGTAACCGACTGCATTGGCGACTGCTCGCCCGGAGAGGCAGCTCTGCTAGAAGAGTTCAGATCTGAGGGCGGACCGAAACATGCGCCCTCCAACCGTGGAGTGGGGCACCTTTACGTAGTTCTCGTTGGCCATGAAGCTAGTTGGACTCATCGCACTATCGTTGTGCGCAGCGTCGATTGCGCAGAGGCCGACGTGACTCCCGGACAGCTGGCTCGCATCGTCGTGAAGTACGGCGACGACCATCCGGAATATCTCCACTGGTCACGATACCGGTTTGTCACCGCCGCGCTTAGCAGCGCGTTCCCCTGTAGAGCAGCTCCACGCCGCTGACCGGGCAACGATTCGCGACCCCCTCGCAAATTGGCGCGGACCTCGCGCGCAAGGTCTGCAGGTCTTTCCATTGGTAACCCACGAAGCCCTGTCCGTTTTCCGGACATTAGTTGCCTGCAATGTTGATACAGTTTTCTGCATCATGCTGAAGATACTGTTGGTATTCGCGCTGGTGCTGCCCAGCGTCCCGACCCAGACTCACGCCCAAAACGGTAGGCCATCTTCTCCACCGGCGCGCGCGGTCCCAGAGCACAGCAATAGCCCAGCGTCCCAGCCTGAACATCAGGAGCACCTAAGGGCCGATGTGAACGGCGTCCCGCTTGATATCCCGTGGGAGAACTTCAATCAAGGGGTAAGAGAACAACCGCTTCGTTCAATATATTTCTCGGGGGTTATCTATTACATCGACGAATTGCAAATCCCACGATCCACGGGGTACATCGCAGATTTGAGGCTGCCAGCAGAGATTTCATTCCAATAATAGAAAGCGAACAGGAATACAGCGATTAGAAGCCACTTGGGTGCGCGCAGTTTGCAGTACGGCCGAGCGCCCAACAGAGATGTCCAAACACGAACGCTTGTCCAGAAAATGGACAAAGATCACGGAACAGTTACTGCCGAGCCTAAACGCCTACAACTGCCCTTCGGAATTCCGGTCGCTGCGGCAATCTCCGACCATGTTCGACCTTGTCGACGCAACTCGATGATCGTAGCGGCGTTTCGCGCAATGCGGGGCCGTCCCAGAGTCTTTCCCTGTCGGCGCGCTCGTTCGAGCCCCGCCCGGGTGCGCTCACTAATGCGCGCCTTCTCCTGTTTGGCCAGTGTCGCAAGGATTGCAACGATCGCATCGCGGAACATGCCTGTGCTATCCAGATATGGCTCACAGAACGAGCGCCACGCAACGCCATAGCCAGACAGCCTCGTTAGGTACTGCAACGTATGGAGCACACCCTCCCGGCTTAGACGGTCAAGCGCCCAGAAGCTCAAGATATCGAACCGCCGGCGAGACGCATCCGCGAGCATCTTCTGGAACTGCGGGCGGTCGCTCGTTCCGCCGCTGGCCTCGTCGATATACTCCGCAACGACCTCCCAGCCTTGCGTTGCGGCAAAGCTCCGAAGCTGCGCGAGTTGATTTTCGACATCCTGCCCGCGCTCGCGAGTGCTAACCCGTCCGTAGATTGCGCACTTGTTCATGAATTACTCCGATCCTTTTGTGGCTGGACACTCCGGCTTATGGCGTCGCAACTCACGGACACCAAACATTTGCCCGCACGCCGGGCACGGTATCAAGACCTTCCGCCCCCCAGGTGCATGCGTTTTGCGCGACTCCGAGCGTCGCCGCCCCAGCTCACTCATAAGCATCTCCATCGGCACGGTTCGAAGCAGTGCCTTCAATTTCTCGTCTTCTGTCATAGGCGAGCCTCTCTCTGATGTCTTTCCACACCCCGCAAGCTTAGAGCCTCGCAAACGGCAACGGAATCCGAAGGTATAGTCCGCAACGCATCGACGGATATGCCTCGAAGTAACGGAAACTCAGGCTGCGCAAGTTGGTGCCGTTCCCAAGTCCGAGATCATCACCCTCTGCCATGTGTGCCCCGATCTCATCCCAAAGCAAGAGACCGACCGCATCGGCGCTGCGCGGGTCCAGCAATTGTCCACGTTCATCTATCAGGCCGTCCAAGTAACCGCGTTCGGCTAAAGTGCACGCCGCGCGACCATAAAGACGACTCTTGGCGACCCTCCGAGCAATCTTTGAATCGTAGGCCCATCTCTTTTGCCACGCGTGCGTTTGTTCGTGGGCAATCACGTCGCGAACAGGGGCAAGTTGGCGAACCAGAACCAAATCGCTCTCTTCGGAAAGACTGTCGAGATCCCAGGCGAGACGAGAAAGCAGTTCTCTGGTTGTAGCGTCTCGACAGCTTTTCGATACACGGCCGATGCTGACCACCATGCGCGCTCGTTGAGTGTTGGACAAATAGACCCCGACCCAATCTTGACCCAACTCCGGAACGATCTTGGTCAGTAGAGCAAAGGTGGGCTCGTTGAGCACGACCACGGGACTGTCCGGCGCGCCGTGCCAAATCTCATACCGGGCGTAAGGGGCCAGGGCAGCCTTGGTCTTCTGTTTGCTCACGGCAAGGTACTCGGCAAACTCGTTCGCCAAAGCTGCCGAGCCGCGCGCCTTACGCACGTCTTCCGGTGTGAGATCGGAGTGCAAATCGAAGGAACAGCCATCGAGCCGCCTCAGCTTCTCAATCATGCGCCACCAGGAAGCAGACTGCTTCTCAGCTAAGCCGGGGCAATTTTGCATCATCTTTGCCATCGCGATCACCTCGAAAATGAGTGTGACAGACAGCATGCTGTCTGTCAAGAGAAATTATGAGGTGGTAGTTGGGGGTTACTCAGCGCAAACAAGGGGATGCGAGACGAAAAATGCGGAAATTCGGCATCCGCTCGACTATGGCGCGCCTAGATTGGCCGGATTGGGGCTGCTCAAAATCGTTCCGAGCGGCGATCAAACGCAGCATCCTGTTTTCAGTCACTTACGGGGGGCAAGATTGAGCCACGAAGACCTGCTCGATAACGACCGTTTGTGAGCAGCTCGTCCGCACACTCTCCAGCATGACGATCCGGACGAACAGAAGTGCACAAGGGGTGCCCAAACACTGTATCGGCAACGATTTATCGACCTCCGCACAAATCCCGTGCTCATCCGCTGCATGTCGCCGCGCACGGTGTCCGGATCTCACGCGTCGGGCCGCCTAAGTGTCGCCGCGAGCCATTTTCGCGGAGCATTGCGCGGGCAAAGGGGGAAGGTTCCTGGAGATTTCGGGGGCGGCAGTGGGAACCCCCCGATGCGGTCTACTCTGCGCGCAGATGCCTAGCAACGCGCGCGTGAAAATCCGCCCTTTTCCGGGTCCCTTTTCGCGCTCCGAGTTCGGAAGAGTTTTCCACAGTGCACGTGGAATCGCTTGGCTCCGCGTGACGTTGGGATATTTAGGTGCCCCTCAACATGCCCAAGCTCAAGCAAAGTACATTGCGCCTTCGACCCGACCAGTACGAGAAGTTGCACGAAGAAAGTCTCGTAACAGGCGCGAGCATCGGGTGGATCATCAGGCGCTCCGTTGACGCCCACCTCGCTCGCATGGCGGAGAGCGGACGGTGATTTCCGTCGAAGGTGCACGCCTCCACGAGTTGACTTGTCGTTTTCTGACAAAGGCGCAAGCCGAGCGCCTGAGGACAGCCTCTCTCTTTACCAAAGAGCCCGTGCTCTTCATCATCTCGCGGGCCGTTGAGCGCGAACTCGCGCTTCTGGAGAATGCAGTTATGCCGAGCGGCTCGGATAGCCCCCTATACATCGCGCCGGAGGTGCCCGATGCCTCGGAAGCGTGACCCTGAGCGCGAACGTCGCGCGGAGATTCGCTCGATCAGGGGTTCCGTCGCGCGCCTGCAAAAGCTTTTGCAAGGCGGCGAGCTATCCGCGTCAGAAGTCCTTGTCGCCGAGCGCCAACTGCAAAGGAACCGTAACGCCCTGCATCGTCTGGAGCGGCGAGGCATGGTGGGCAGGCCACCCAAAATCCCCAAAGAACTGCCACCACCTCCGACACCGCTCGTCCGCCAGTCGGAGGAAGACGTACTCAGGATCAATAAACTGCTTGGCACGCCGCGCCCCGAACCTTCACTGAGGCGAGACCTCGCCGCCATCCTTGGTACGCCGCTCGCGGCAAAGTCCGCGCCCGCACCGGCAGCACCTCAGGAGCCACAACCCGAAGGTTGTCCGAAACAAGCCGCTGAGCAAGTTGTAGAGGCGATCACCCCCGCAGCACCCCCGCAGCCGACACCCCCACGCGTTTACCCCCCACAAGTTTTCTACGACCCGAGCCTCGTCCGATTCGTGCACACGGGCGACCGGTTCAAGCGTTCCACACCTTCGCAACGACCACCCGGTCATTTCGACCCCACAGGTCTGGGCTGATGAACGAAACCCATTGCAGTGTCCACTCCTTCGATCTGCCGCCATGGGTAGAAGGTGAGCGGAGAACAGGGACCGCACTGATTCAGGGTTGCGCCGCTCACCGTGCGCCGCTGTGCGGTTGCTGGGCTGGCGTTCGCGCGCGACTTCAGCGCGCGGCTCAACTCTTTCCGGGCGACAGCCCAGAGTCCCGCGCCGCGCTCGAACTGATGGCGGAATTCGAGTGGTTGGAAAGTCTTCCAAGAGCGCTTCGACATATCGCCCGAAATTGAAATGGAGAGTCAACACAATGGCCGACGTGAAAACAATTGAACAGGTGCGCGCCGAACGCGTCGAGAAATTGCGCAAAGAGGCAGAAAGCGACGCAATCGATGATTGGCACTCAGGACGTTTCGCCGGTCTGCAAACGGGCACGGGCACGAAAGCCGTGTCGCTCCGTCCTATCCTCGAAAACCCTGACGGGGAGCTTTTGTTGGAGGTCGCGCGCAGGGGCGACACTCCGGCCGCTCGCGATGGCGCGAGGAGGGAACTGACCGCTCGGAAGATTAGCGAGATTTGCGATGCGTTTGAAAAGGCTGAGAGCGAGTTCCACGCGGTGCCGGCCAACTTTCAACTTCTCTTCAACCACGCCGCTCACCACCGCCTCGGCGGACAGAAGGTTGACGGCGATCCCGAGTGGGCGCTCATCGATGCAAACCAACTGACCGTGCCGGTTCTCCAGGAGAGCTATCGTGCCCTGCGTGATGCAGGCCGATTGATTGTGCCGCGTGGAATTGCGCGCCCTCTGAATGCCGAGCAGTTAGATAACGTCGTTGCAATTGCGGAGACAGAGGGGCCGGAGCCCGCGCTAATCGCATACCTTTCTCACGCCTTCGGCGGAAAGACACCGCACTTCAAGAATGGGGCACGCGATCTCTTCACGGAGTACCCGGCCCTTCTATCAGAGGCAAGCACGTTTGTGTTTGAGAGCGCCGCTCCAGATTTTGTGCCGAGCCCTGAGTGGGAGTCCTTCAAGCAACAGCGCACCGGCCATCGGCGCATCACTACCATCGCGACACTTAACGCCGCCTGGCAGGATTTCAAAAAGGGCGGCCGTACCGAATCAGCCCAAGAAACCGCGCCAACGAATCCGCCGCGCGTCGAAGACCTTTCGGACGCCGAGATCGACTCGTTGATGCTTGAAGCACGTCGTGAGCGTCGATTCTTCAACAACCCACTGGCATCGGCGCGCCACTAGCCCCCACCGCGTCCATTTTCCGGACTAAGGAACTCCATTGCCCGACCCAAATTCTCAGCAGACTCCGGACCCTTGGGGCGTTGCTTCGCAAACTCCAACCCAGCCGGTGGCTCTCGATTTCAGCAAGGCACAGCGGATCGCATCGCAGGCTCCGCCCGTCAAGCTGGACTTCTCGCGGGCGCAGCCCATCCCGCCGGGAGCATCTGTCGGCGATCCGTGGGCAGTCGTGGCTACGTCTCCAGCGAACACAATCCCACCTAACGCGACGATTGGCGCACCTCTCTCCGGTGGAAGCGACGAAATCAAGGTAGACCCGCACAGCGGTTCTCTCACGAACCTCGTCCACGCGGGCGGCGCGGCGCTTGAGGGGCTTGGCGAAGGCATCTTTGGAACGCTCGCGGGCGGCGCTCACATCATCAACAAGATTGCAGGACAGAACCCCGGCGAGGAGCCTGTCATCCCGACTTCGGTGACCGACAAGCTCAACCAACTGGCTGGCGGCAACGACACCCAGCACGGCGGCATTCAACAGGTCGGCACTGTGGGCGAGTCGATCGCCGAGTTCTTGATGGGCGACGCCGCTCTCAAGGGCATGGGCCTCGCCGACAAGATCAAGGCCATCGCCCCTGCGATGAAAGCCATCGAGAAGTCCCCGACACTGGCCAAGGTAGTGGGAGGTTTGGCGGCGGGCGGGCGGGCCGGACTCGTGCAAGGCGCACAGACCACCGTGAAGACGGGCGGCGATGTGGGTCAGGCCGCCGAAGACGCGGGCAAGATGGGCTTGGTGACAGCGGGCCTTGGCGCGCTGGGCGCGGTTGGCTCCGGAGTGCTTGGCGCGTTCGGTTCGATGGCTACAAAGGCGAAGAACCTCGCGGCGCTCGCCGAGGGCGCGGCTTCGAAACCTGAGGTGACCGAACAACTCGCCAACCGCATCGAGGACGCCAAGAACGCACTGCATGAAGGCTACGAGACAGGCATCCAAGACCTGAACTCACGTCTGGGTGATACCGAAATCAGCGCCCAAGAGAATCCTCTGGCGGAGAAGGCGCAGGAACTTCTAACCCAGCCTGACCCCGAAGAACATCCGCTGGTGACGCAGGCCAAGGCAGCCGTGGGCGAGCAGTTGAAGCCACAGGTGCGGAAGCTGCTCGAAGGGATTGCTACAGGTGAAACCCCCGCAGAGGCCGGCGCTGACCTCGGCGCGTTGAAGAACGGCGTACCCGGCCCGCAGCCAGAAGGACGCGCCCTGCCGCCGTACAAGATTCAAGACCTTGTGCAGTTGCGCCAGACCATCCGCAAACTGGCCGACGGCTTCGAACCGGGCGACGTGAATGCGCGCGCGCTGCGCTCCCTGATTCGCGAGCCGATGGATGACACCATCGGGAACCTCGCAGAACAGTCAGGCGATGCAAACGCTGTTCAGGATTACGCGAACCTGCGTCAGAACTACGCCTCCAAGATCGACCTGTTCGACGACCCCGTAATTCGCAAGATTCGCGACGGCAAAGTGGATGACGCGGCCAAGGACTTCGTGGGCGTTCTCCGCCAAGGCTCCGCCCTTCCCTCCACGGGCAAGACAGGCTACAACCTCGACACCCTGCGTGGGATTCTGGGCGACGACGGCATGAAGGCGTTCGGCCGCGATGTCTTCGGCAACCTGCTCAAAGATTCGATCGTCGGCGGCGAGAACGGCGCGGGTGGCCGCTTCAACCCTGCCCGCTTCGTGGACACGTGGAAGCGCATCACGCCTGAGACAAAGCAATCCCTGTTCGATAGCGACATCGCGGGTAAGGGTCTGGCGCAACTGGCCTCTGACGCGGGCGACGCGGCGCGGCTACAACACCTGACCCGCGCGGGCCTTCTCGTGGGCGCGGGTACGACCATCGGGCACACCGTGGGGCCGATTATGACGGGCCTCGGCGGCTTGCTTGGCTTCATTGTCGGCGAGAGCGGCGGACTGAAGATGGGGCGCGAAATGCTGGACTACGTGGCCACGCACCCGACGACGTGGAATCTGTTCAAGAGCGCGGGCGAAGCGGCAACCAGCGATGCGGCGGCCAAGGGCGGCGAGGCTGTCCTCAAGGGCGCACAAGGCGCGGTGAACGCCGAGAGCCAGCACCCGCTGGCGGGCTACTCCCACCTGAGCCCTGACGGGAAGTTCGGCTGGGATGGAACCCAGTGGGTTCCTTTAGGAAAGATTGGAACCGGTCTGTCGAAGGGCGCACAGGGCGCGGTGAACGCGAGCGCCAGTTCCGACCTGGACCAACGCGCGCGAAGTCAATTGGGCGCGGCGAGATATTGAGTGTCGCTGCGAGCTCGCATTGAGCCGCAGCGCTCGAAGCAGTGGGTAATCAGTGCCGCCGGTGCCCACACGAGGGAGCACAACCTCGAACGCAGCCGGTGAAAGTGGAACGTTGGACTTCGCGAGTCCCGGGCCGCAACTCGTCCCGTCGAAGAGACGCATCGCCGCGACGGATCGCGAACCGGCGACGCAACCCGCCCGTCCCTGGGCTGTCGTGGCAGCGACGCCTGGGTTCGGCGGTGCTTCAACCTTTCAGCGCCACAACTCCGTGCCCGCTGCGCAGTAATCCACTCCACAATTTCTCTCCCGAGGTAGACGCCGATGCGTCAATTTCTGATCGCCGCTGCGATCCTGCTGGCGGCATGTCCATTTTTCGGACAAGCTGCGCACCGGCAAGCGCAAGTTCTCCAGCGCGGTACTGGCACCGCTGCGAAGATCGTGCCGTTCGCGCAGATTCAGGTATGCGCCGGCGGAACTGGCGGGAGCACTTGCTCCGCGCCGTCTATCTACTCGGACTTCTCGCTGACGCAGCCCATCACGGGGCCAATCACCTCCGACTCTTCGGGAAACTACGACTACTACCTCGCGGGCGGGTGTGTTGATGAAATCATCTCTTCGCCGGGAACCGACACGCGGTTGCTGCCCTACGTCTGCCTAGCGCCTTCGGCTGCGGGAACGGGAGTGTCGAGCTTCAGTTCGGGCAGTCTCTCGCCGCTGTTCACGACCTCGGTCTCCAACCCAACCACCACGCCCTCCCAGAGCTTCGCACTTGCAATGACCGCGAACTCCACCCTCTTCGGGAACTTCTCGGGCGCGACGACGACTCCCTCCTGGTGGACGCTGGCGGCCGGTTCGAACGTCACGCTAACGCCATCGGGTGGGAACACGCTGACCATTGCAGCGAGCGGCGGCGGAAGCGGTTCACCGGGAGCGCCTACTGATGCCATACAGGTAAACGTGGCGGGTGCTTTTGGCGGTTACTCGAACTTCACGTACACCTCCGCAAACGGCCTGCGTGTCCCGAACGTTCTGATCGCCAACCAACCTCAGAATATGTTTAGCGCGGCGGCCTACAACACCGGCGGCAATACTGGCAGCGCTAACGGGCTTGCAACTATCTTCGCGACCTCCGCGTATAGTTCGGCTCCGTCCTCCACTGTGCTCATGGAACCGAACTATACCGAGTACGACCAATCGCAGATGGACACGGCTACGGGGATCCGCCGTAGCTTTCTTGACTTGCGGCAAGGGAGTTTTCACTTCAAGAGCATCAGCCCTGGCCCCTATGAGGGTGCCAATCAAGCCGCGCGCTTCGATTGCCAGATTTCAGACAATCCGGGTAGCACCTATGGCGGCAACGCGACTGCCTTCAATACCAACAACTGTATCGGCATCAACTACGTGACGGATGTCCCCGGGTGGTACTACGGATTTCTTGGAGGTTCGGGGCCTCAAGGGGCCATGAGCACGCAGTTATTCAATGTCTCTCAGACCGTCTTCACGGCTTCAATCAATAAGAGCTTTTTGAATCTCTCATATTTTGGTCTCGCGGGCGGCGATACACAGATTTATGACGAAAATATCGTCAACGGATACGGCGGCGGGGATAAGAGCGCTGACGAAGGATGGCATCATTTACGGCTCACTGAGACTATCGGGCAAGAGTTCAGCACCAACGTTGGAGGCGTTACAGATTTCCCCTCGCAGGGGTACAAACAACTTTGGTTTCCTTCCGTCGCCGGCGGTGTAGGGACTCTCCGCTGGCTCATGGATATTACGACCGCAACGAGCGACACAATTACGGCGGTTGGTGCTGGTGACGGTTCCGGCGATGTGACTCTGACGATGACCGGCTCAAGCTATCCCGTCTCAACTAAGGTCACACTCGCAACTCAAATCACCGCGCAGAGCAACAATTTCACTCAGGCGAAAACGGCAACGACCTTTACCGTCAACACCACAACGGACCTCAGCGTCTCGAATCCTCTGACACCTACAGCCCCGTCATTTCAGTTTGTGGGAAACTCAAGCGCGGAGTGCGCGCAGGTTACGAGCTACGGCGCGTATGACTCAGGCGCACATACTCAGACAATTACCGCGATGACTTCAGACACGCACTTTGCGGGCGCGGTGATCTATGTCGGCGGAATGGCCTGTCGCGGCTTGACCGTTGATGCGGACAACGGCTCTGTAGGCTCTATGCAGAACGGCGTCAAGTCCATGTTTTACGTCTTCGGCTCATCGGCCAATAATCAGTTGCTTGCCGGTCGTCTCGTACAGGCGGGCATCGATGGGAGCTTTATCAGAGGAGCGGTTCATCTATACCAGATTGCGCGAGTGCTTGATGTGCGCCCCACTCCCGGCAATACTGGCGATGATAATTTTGTGAAGGTTGAAGAGTCCGGCGCTACGTGGAACGTAGGGGACTCGGTTGAATCCGGCCTGATCGCTACCGCTCTAAACGATACCTTTCAGTACGCGCTCACCGACTGGTCGCCTTATTCATGCTGTTCTACTTTCAAGGTCTTGCTAAATGGCTCAATGGTGGGCGGCAATGGGCCGCGCGACTTTTGGTACATCCAAAACGAAACGCCGGACTCGGCTTACACCTACGATGGAGGTAACTACAACATCGGCGGCTACCTGTTCCATTGGGTCGGAGCCGCTCCGGGAATCTTCAACGTCCAAGGTGGTCCGCTGCACGGAGACTTCTTTCAAAACTTCGGTTGCGGCTACAAGCTTTTCAATCAGGGCGGCAACGCTTTCATCAACTCTACGTGCTCGGGTGCAGCCGGGCATCAAGGCTACGATCTGCAAGGCGATATCCAACTTTACGCATGGAACGGAAGTCAGGTTGCGACCTTTACCCCGAACAACATCAATTTCAGCGGAGCTACCACGATACAGGGCGGTACGGACTCTGTTGGCTTGATCATCAATCATCATTCCGGGCTTCTCCCGAACATCGATGACTTCGTGGTCAACGGAACCTCAACATTCAATGACAATGTCGTGGTAGCGAGCGGTAAGAAAATCACTGGCACGATCTTTAGTAGCAGCATCAACGATGGAACTGGCTCAACCAATTGCACAGCGGGTTGGACCGCTGGCGTGTTGGGTTGCAACACCGGCACCATCACCGCCCCTACATTCACCGCTCAAGCCTCAGCCTCGGGCTTCACTTTGAATGACAACCTCGGCAACAACATCGGCACTTCCGGCTATAACGACGGCGGCGCTATGGCTATCGGAGCGAGCCCTTGCGGGTACGGCAATTGCGGCGCACTGGAGCTTTCCGCCACCAGTCGTGTCAACTTCAAGTCCGCTGTCCCTGTTGTATTCATGGGTAGTTATGTTTACGGTCCCAATAACGGAGCGGGCTTGTTCCTTCGCTCAATCGTTGACTTTGGCAACAACAGTTCTCCCATTGAGCTTCAAGTCAACGACTTTACAAACAACGTCTATCAAACCGTTCTCCACTCACAAGGCATCACCGCATCGGGCGCGAAGGCTGAGCTTGATCTCGCGCCCAATGGCGGGCTTACGACCGTTGGGGCTCTCCTCCAACTGCAGCACTACACCGTTAGCTCTCTCCCCGTTTGCGCTGCCGGCACAGCCAATCAGGTTGCCATCGTCACGGATGCTACCAGTCCGACCTATCTCGGCACTTTGACGGCTGGAGGTACGGTTACTACCCCAGCTCTATGCAACGGAACGGCGTGGGTGGCGTACTAACAAATAATCTGCAGAAGAAAGGCCCCTGTCTTCTAATTTTCGAGAGGGCAGGGGCCTTTCGTTCTTTCTGGAATGTAAGCGTTATGCGGCTCGGTCGGTTACGATGATGCGCCAGCGAATGGGGTGATTCTGAGGGTGCTGGTGATGGTTCTGAGGCGGAAGCGGTTTGTCGTTGGTATGAACCACTTCGCGTCCGCAGACCTCACATCTGTATATACCGGACCATCCCGTGCGGTCGCCCGGGCTGTACAGTTTGTCGAACTCGTCAATGCTCACGTGTTGAAGGTAGTTGCCGTATTTGTAAAGTGCCATTTGCGTCACGCTCCAAGAATGGTTGATGAACCACGTTGGGCGACACAGTCTTCCACAATGGCGAACAAGGTGGTAAACCAATTCGCTATACTTTGGAGACACTGAATCGCCCTTGCCGGGTTGATAAGTGAGTGTTCACTTCCTCCCGGAAACGATGTTCGCGCATCGTCCGGGAGGGGTGGCACGCCTGTGTTGAACGGCGCGGACACAGCACGATTGCTGTAACAACCTCAGTATAAGGTGGCGTTGCAAGGCTGTTCGGCTGAGGAAAAGGCGGCGCAAACGGAGTGTTCCCCGGCAATTGCTCGAAATGCAACGGATTTGCGCGTTGTCCTTGAGTGCCCGTCGCGTGTTCGTCGCGTGCGGTAGGTTTCTTGTGCTGTGCATTTAGGGAATCAAAGTAGATACCTCTTGCGACTGACTATCTCAAGTGGCCCTGAGATAGTCGAACTTCCCGAAGCACGCTAAGGCCAAATTGGAGGACCATCTTTCCTCGACCAGTCTTTCTCATTTCAGACTTCGAGGCGAGACGCCGCGCTCCGTGTTCAAGGTTGGGGCCTTTTGTTTTCGCAGATGCCGCAGTTGCGTATCACATAACGTCAGCTCGACCGCGCCGCGCTTCGTGTTGATGGCGAACTCCAGGGCCGCATGATCCTCCGCCAACTGGCGCGAGCCGAAACGCCGGAATAGCTCGCGCAGCTTCTCGGCATCACCAAAGTGAAGAACACGGGGGAGCGGAATGCTGTCGCCTCGCGGCCTGAAGACGACGCGCCACAACTTCACAGTGTGGTCGTAGCGAAACTCCATCATTACCGGCCGCGCGCTCGCGCGTTCTTTGGCGTAGTAGGCTTCCGCCCGTTTCATGCTTCCCATAGCGATTCCCTTGCTGCGGGTAGTATAGGCGAATGAAAAGCGAAATTCCTGTGGATTCGTTACACTCCGAAGCGCGATTCAGGTCTCTCGGACCACATCCTTTGCTGACAGGTCTTCGCGGACACAAAGATAACTCACCCGTCGCAGATGATCGTTCGCCGTCCACTCCTGATATGAGCATTTCACTACCATGTTGGGCCGCACCCACGCGCAGCTCTTCATCTTTCTCTACGGTGAGACCCTGGCCCCATCGGCCCGGCGACTGCTCCGGCAAATTGACGAAGGGACACTGGGCGGTGATGAGCGGCTGCAATCGTGGGTAGATTCCAATCCGTGATGCAGGCACGAAGCCCGCACGAACGCTCGCGCAGAACTGCAGCTTAGCCCTTCGATAGAAGCCGATAAGCAGGGAATCGACACCGCGATCCCCGGGCATGAAGCCACCGACTACAAACTCCTGTGTTTGGGTGAGGCACAGCTTCTGCCACGCTCCAGACCGCCGACCTGACTCGTACCGGCTATTGAGCCGCTTCGCTACTACACCCTCAAGCCCATGCTCAACGGCGAGTGCGATCATCTGGGCGGGGGGATCTGAAAGCTCTCAGAAGCCTGCACAAGGTCAGAGATCCGCAGTGTGTCGCGGAGGAGCTGGCGGCGCTCGCTGAGTGGCAGCATGCGCACGTCACGTCCGGCCAAAATCAAAATGTCGAAAGCGAAGAATACGGCCGCCGGCGGTCCGGGAATTCTGAAGTGACTGGAAGTCGGGTCGGCCATGCGCGTCGAGCGCTACGAGTTCACCGTCGACGACTGATCCGGCCGGGATTGCCGCAGCCAGCGCACGGCACGCTGTCAGAAATTGTGAGCTGAAGTCCTTGCCGCGTCGAGATAGCAGCCGGAGCGTGCGCCTTGGATCGCCTGAGCGCGGTAGCCGTCGAGCTTCACCTCGTATGACCATTCCGGGCCTTCGGGCAGGCGGGTGACCGCCAAAAGCTCCATTGGCTCGATGAAGATCGGCGCGACGATCACCAACTGAGCCTACCAGTGTAAGTTTTCCTGGGAAAATCTTGCGTGTTCGACCATCGATTCGGAAGTGCTAAGAAAGTTCCCACGGACGGCGGCGCGATTGCAGAAAAATGCGTATTGCGATAAGTAGGAAGTCCATCTATCTTGTCGGATGTATGGGGTGGGGTTTCCGAAGAAGCATCAATCTAGGTCCACTGCGCATCAATGCGTCGAAGAGCGGGTTAGGTTACTCGTTTGGCGGGCGCGGCTTCCGGATCGGCCGGGATGCAAAAGGACGCTCCTATACGTCCACTTCGATCCCAGGCACGGGCATCTATAACCGGAGTTACTCTCGGAACGTTCCTAAGCAACGCGCCCCGCGATATACTTCTTCCTCTCAAGGAAACACAGCAATTCCCAACGGAAAGCAGTTCTCCGGAAGGAAGCTTGCGACTGCTGCTGCCTATGTTGCGGCTGGAACCGCAATTTATCTGTTGGTTTCCTGGTGTGCCCATCTGCTTTAAGGAGAAGTTATGTCGTTTGAACAAGTGCCCTTCGGGGAAAGCGTGGAATTTGCTGAGAATACGGAACCTCGATGCCCTTGTCTCCTGCTCCTGGATACCTCTGGTTCCATGCGTGGGAAGCCAATCGACGAACTTAACGCTGGGATTCGCCAGTTCCGGGACGAACTACTTGCGGACGAGATGGCCCAAAAACGTGTGGAGGTGGCCATTGTCGGCTTTGGGCCGGTGCAGGTCCTGAGCGAGTTTCAGACACCTGACGTGTTCCAGGCGCCGACGCTGGCCCCGACTGGAGATACCCCCATCGGTGCCGCGATTGATGCAGGCCTCAACTTGCTTGACCAGCGGAAGCAGACCTACCGCAACAATGGGATTACCTACTATCGGCCGTGGGTTTTTCTCATCACGGATGGCGGTCCGACGGACTATTGGCAGGGAGCGGCGGAGCGGGTGAAGCAGGGAGAAGCCTCTAACCATTTCTCGTTCTTCGCTGTTGGAGTCGAGGGCGCTCGTATGGACGTCCTCTCCCAGATGTCGACCCGGGAGCCGCTCAAACTCCAAGAACTCCGTTTCCGCGACCTGTTCAAGTGGCTTTCCAATTCTTTGACCGCGGTCTCGAAGTCCCAGGTCGGAACGCAGGTCCCACTAGAAAACCCGACTGGTCCCAACGGTTGGGGATCCGTGGGATGATCGGCGACTGGAAGCATGCTTCTGCTTCAGTAATTGGGACGTCACACCTCAAGACGGACGGCGGCGTGTGTCAGGACGGACACTGCTGTATCTACGCCGCTGATGTGAACCGTCTGGTGTGTGTTGTCAGCGACGGAGCTGGGTCTGCGTCACGTTCCGGCGAAGCGTCGCGCTTGGTATGCGATCGCATTGCAAACAATATCATTCGGGCGCCTGAAGACGATGTGCACACATCGGGATTTGCGAAGCGTTCGCTTTCCGAGACACGAATGGGCCTCGAGGAATTAGCAGAAGCGAGTGATCTACCTCTTCGAGAGTTCTCCTGCACGCTGCTTGTTGCCATCGTCTCGGACGAAAATTGCTCATTTTGGCAGATTGGTGACGGTGCGATCTGTTTTCGTTCAGCGGAGACGGACAGGTATGAAGTAGCGTTCTGGCCGAGTAAAGGAGAGTATGCGAACACTACGTATTTCGTCACCGATGTAAATGCGATAGAGGAGCTTGAGTTTGATTCGCTCGACTTCCGCGTCGCCGATGTTGCGGTCTTCAGCGATGGTCTCGAGCGGCTCGCCTTAGACTTCAATACCCGCGAAGCCCATGCGAAGTTCTTCACCGGCTTCTTTCCTCATCTCTACACACAACCAGGCGGGGAAGCCTCAGAAATTCAAGCTCTTCTCGAGCAATTTCTTGGATCGGATCGCGTTAACACGAAGACAGACGACGATAAGACGTTGGTCCTAGCCACTCGGGAGTGCTTGTGAGCGTTTCGTTCGGAAGCACTGTGTACGGCGAGAACGGATCGACCTATCGCCTGGGCAGGGAGATTGGCAAGGGCGGGCAGGGTTCGGTCTGGTCCCTCGACAACGAGAATGGCCTGGTCGCGAAGTTCTACCACAACGGACTCAGCGAAGAAGAAGCTGCCAAACTCGCCGCGATGTGTCGCCTTCGAAATGACCAACTGTCGACCATCGCAGCGTGGCCGATCACGCTTTTGAAGCCGAGCCGAGGTGGACGTGCCGCCGGTCTTCTGATGCGCAAGGTTTCGGGATTCCAGTCGGTCCACCAACTCTACGGTATGAAGAGCCGATTGAGGCTCTTTCCCGAGGCACAGTTCCCCTTCCTCTTGCACACCGCAATTAATACGGCGCGTGCTTTTGCGACGATCCATAACAGCGGTCAGATAATCGGCGACGTCAACCATAGCAACCTGATGATCTCTCAAAATGCGACCGTCGCCCTGATTGATTGCGACAGTTTTCAAATTACCGAAGGCAGCAGGCAGTACCGTTGCCCTGTTGGCGTTCCGGAGTTTACGCCGCCCGAATTGCAAGGCAGCAACTTCAGCACGCAGCTAAGGACGGCGCAGCACGATCTCTTTGGACTCAGCGTACTCACTTTTTATCTGTTGTTTCTCGGACGGCACCCATTTATGGGTATGTACGACCGCATTAGGGACGAAATGCTGTCCTTGGATCAAGCGATCGGGCGTTATGCGTTTCCGTACGGCTACGATCCCGGATCTCCGGAAATCAAGCTGCCGTCGTTTGTGCCACGTCTCAGCGACTACCCCGCTGAGATCGGCTCACACTTCAAGCAGGCGTTCACTCGAGAATCGATAGTTCGCGGCAGGCCGAATGCGTCGACTTGGGTTGAAGCGCTTTCCTCGCTCTCAAAGAACCTGTGCCAGTGCCAAGCCAACCCAAATCATCACTACTTCAGCGGCGCGAGGGATTGCCCATGGTGCCGGATGGAAGGTGTCCTCGGAACCCCCATTTTTGGAATTAGGATCGCTCTCGTCGCGACTGACGCAGGCTTCAACCTGATCGCCGTGTGGAGTGAGATCGAATTGGTAAGGGCGGTTCCAGAGCAACTCGCAACCCCGGATGTCCAGCAGCTCCAGTCAGTACTCGTACCCGACGCTTCGCTCCCGGGGCTCATTCTCTCTCGGAGGAAGTACCGTCTGATCGGGCTATCCATCGTCATCATTTCAGCGATCGTGGCGTACGCTCTTCTGGCGCCCCTGTTCGCAGTATGTTCAATTGCCGGGTCGCTCTTTATCTGCCGCAATCTTTGGAAAAAAGGTAACACTTTGGTCGATCCCTTCTATAAGGAACAAAAGAGCGCCTTTGAGAGTTACCATTCTGTCGAAACGACCCTTAGCGAATCGGCAAACGTTCCGGCGGAGTTCAGTGCGGAGCGCATAAGGCTCGAACGAGCAAAGATCGAATACCAAAACCTGGAACCTGAGAAGGCCAGACGCCTCGCAGAACTCCAGGCGGCGCGTGAGAAGAAACAGCGACAGCACTTCCTTGAGAGATTTCGAATCGAAGACGAATCGATTCCAGGAATTGGACCCGGCTACAAGGCGATCTTACGAATGTGGAACATTGAAGATGCCTGGGATGTCGAAGCATCGAAAATCTCGGGAATCAAGGGATTCGGACCGGTAAAGGTCAACACCCTAGTTGCCTGGAGACGGAGCAAGGAAGTGATGTTTCGTTTCGATCCGAGTCGACCAGTAGATCCTCGGGACCTTCTCGCGCTCGAGCAAGAATTTGCTCAGAAACGTCAGACATTACAAAACACGCTTCGATCCGGCCCGACCAGCCTTCGCCAATCGGCTGCGGTGTGGCAAAAGAGGCGCAGACAGGTCGCAACCCAGCTGCATACAGTCGGCCAGCAGTTGGCGCAAGCGAATGTAAACAGGAAGGCTCTAAAGGTTCTCTAACGCGAAGTCCGACCAGGTTTACTGCAAACCCGCACGGGATGTCAGCTATATGTACTTTCTCAGGCAGTCAACTTCTAATGGATTCCTCAAACGGCAGATCATCTTTTCGGGTGAACAAATGAGCGGTCTCGGACCTGTTGGAAACCTGACTCTGCGACTGGCGAGAAGAAACCTCATGATTTGAATTCAGGAGTTGGCAAGAGATCGACCCGTCTTGAGGAACGCTGAATTTGCTGTTCGCACCGCGTTTCGGTTCGATTCAACGTGCCCAAATCTGGGGCCATTATGGGGCCAATCCGGGGCCAATAAGGATTGCGGCGGGTTTTCTCCCGCTCTAAAGTACTTTGTTTGCTGTGCTAAGTTATTGGAATTTCGTCGTTCAGCCGTTTCGCAACGAGGAGGTCAGCGGTTCGATCCCGCTCAGCTCCACCAAAGAATCAATCACATGGGGCGTTGGTAGGGAACCAGAGACGACGATGGTGTAGTAACTCTGGTAGATCGAGAGCTTCTCTTCGCCTTCGATCGCGCGTGACTATGCGTTGGGGATCGAGGCGTATATACGGACAGCCGATCAGGGCTTCTATCAGAAATGGGCGATGCGAATTGGTTGGTGCAGCCATTTCAAGAAGAGGTCCGGCGCGCAACCCAGCACCAGAATGCTCAACGCAATTGCGCACAGAGTGAGCTGGCTTATGAG
>Ga0157369_10000600_pt1 | contig 46908 bp, 49 predicted proteins | sample C25metaG_FD_113461 | JGI IMG/M metagenome (GOLD analysis project Ga0157369, IMG submission 113461) | Corn rhizosphere microbial communities from Kellogg Biological Station, Michigan, USA - C2-5 metaG | ecosystem: Host-associated > Plants > Roots > Rhizosphere > Soil | place: USA: Michigan... | reverse complement strand
TCGCTTGAAACCCCCATTCCACAAAGAGTTCGCTGGCGGCGTCGACGATCGTTTGGCGAAGCGCCTCGTTGGCGGGCCGGCCGCGCCGGCCCTGACTGTTTTCGGTCACGACAAATTCCAGTACTTGACAGTATTAAAATACCCGCATTACGATACCATGTAGTATCTTAAATGTGCAAGTCAAGGGTATGTTTCACCGGTCGTCCATCCCACAACACTGAGCCCATCACCATGAATGACGTCATCATCATCGGCGGCAGCTTTGCCGGCCTCGCCGCCGCGCTGCAACTGGGCCGTGCCCGCCGCAAGGTCACCGTGCTCGATACCGGCCTGCCGCGCAATCGCTTCGCCGGCCATTCGCATGGCCTGCTTGGCCACGATCACAAGCCGCCGCTGGACATCCTGGCCGAGGCGCGACAGCAGCTGGCGCGTTATCCCACGATCAGCCTGGTCAGAGCCCGGGCCGACAGTGTCTCCGGCGTCATCGACGATTTCTCCGTCCGCACGGGCGATGGCGAAAGCCTTGAGGCGCGCCGCTTGATCCTGAGCTATGGTGTCGCCGACCAGATGCCTGATATCCCGGGCTTTGCCGAAAGCTGGGGCACGTCCATTGTGCCTTGCCCCTATTGCGATGGCTTTGAAGTCGCCGGCCGGCATTGGGGGCTGGTCTGGTCCGGCCCGCACTCGCACCAGTCTGCCAAGCTGTTCCGGGATTGGACCGACAAGTTGACTGTCTTCGCCGATGGTCACGACATTCCGCCCGATATCCAGGCCGAGCTGGCGCGTCGCAACATACCTGTCGTCGATGGCAGGATCGTCGAGATCGCCCATCGCCAGGGCCATATCTCCACCGTCAATCTCGATATCCCGCGCAACATCGCGGTCGACGTCCTGTTCGCCCATCCGCGCACTAAGCCGTCCGCAGGCCTGCATGAATCACTGGGCCTCGCCACGGTCGATACGCCTGTCGGCATCGCACTGAGGGTCGACGAGCGCCGCCAAACCAGCATGCCCGGCATCTACGCCGCCGGCGACCTCGCCACGACCTTCTTGCCGTCGGTCACCCAGGCATCATCGCAGGGCGCAATGGCGGGTATCTTCGCCCAGCAGTCGATGTTGGTTTGAGAGCATGTATACCTGATGTTGCGCACGATGTTGCGCGGTGCGTGACAGAGGTGTTGGCGAATCCCGAGTCTCACCTTGGAACGGTTGACGAGCTGACCGGTCCCCGTGCGCAGACTCTTCGGAGACGATGCGCCTATTGGGCATCGGACGACTCAGTTAAGAACGAATCAGCACGAGGAGATGACATGACAGAGCAAAATGCCTATCAGGTCGCCGACTGGAATGGTCAAAGCGGGGAGCGCTGGGTCGCCAACCAGGCCCGGCTCGACGCCATGGTGGCGATGTTCGGCCACGCCGCGATCGAAGCCGCCGCGCCCGCGAGCGACGAGCGCGTGCTGGACGTCGGCTGCGGCGCGGGCATATCGACCCTCGCACTGGCCGCCCGCGTCGGCCCGGGAGGACAAGTGCTCGGTGTGGACATATCCGAAGCGCTGATCGGCCGGGCGCGCGCGCTTGCGCCACAGGATTCGCCGGCTCGGTTCCAGGTGGCGGACGCCAGCAGCGCCGAACTGCCGGCGGGAGTGTTCGACATCCTGTTCTCGCGTTTCGGGGTGATGTTCTTCAACGATCCGACAGCGGCGTTCGCCCATATGCGACGCGCGCTGCGGCCGGGCGGGCGGGTCGCGTTCGTCTGTTGGCGCGGCGCGGCCGAAAACGATTGGGTGCGCTTGCCGATGGGTGCGCTCAAGGGCATCCTTCCGCTGAGCGAGCAACCGAATCCCGAAGCGCCCGGCCCGTTTTCGTTCGGCGACCGGGGGCGCGTGTCGCGTATCCTGACGGCAGCCGGCTTCACCGATATCGCTATCGCGCCCTTCGATGCGTCTGTCCCGTTCGGCGAGGGCGGGACGCGGGACGCTGCAATCGACGACGCGGTGAAGATGACGCTCGAGGTCGGCCCGCTGTCGCGTGCGCTCGCTGATCAGCCGGACGACATTCGCGCCCGCGCCGCGGCCGAGGTTCGTGCCGTCTTCGCGGGCCTCCCCGGCGAGCGGTCGGTGATGATCGGCGGCGCGGCGTGGATCGTCATGGCACGCAATCCGGCAAGCTGACGGGGATTAAGAGGGGAGACGGCTCCCTTCGGTGGGAAGCGCCAGTTCGGGAGATATCATCGAACCAACGGCTACAAGGAGAATCAAGTGATTCGCAACGGAACGCCCGAAGATGCCGCATCGATTGCCAGCATTTATAACCACTATGTTTTGAACTCCGCCATCACCTTCGAGACGGATGCCGTCACTCCCGATGAAATCGCGTCTCGCATCCGCGAGGTAACCGGGGCCGGTCTGCCTTGGGTGATCGCCGAGCGCAATGGCCGGGTGGCCGGCTACGCCTACGCCAGCAAATGGAAGGGGCGCTGCGCATACCGCTTTTCGGTCGAGAGCAGCGTCTACATCGATGCCGAGTACACGCGACAGGGCATCGGCGCGGAGCTCTATGACGCTCTGCTTGCCCAATTGCGGTGTGGAAACACGCACGTGGTCATCGGCGGAATTGCCTTACCGAACGAAGGTAGCGTGGCGCTTCACGAACGCTTGGGTTTCCGGAAGGTCGCCCACTTCAGTGAGGTTGGCTTCAAGTTCGAGCGCTGGATCGACGTGGGGTACTGGCAAATCACGCTGTAGGTAGTCCGTCACGCCGCCGACAGCTTCAGCCCTTCTGCCTTCATCGCTTTGCGCACGATTTTAGGCCGTCCGCTATCGGCTCGATGCGTTACCCGAAGCAATCATTAATTTCCGCGTCGAACGAAAACTCGCCGGTGAATCGAACTAGGTCAAGCAATGTTAAGTGCGTATGTTGATAGCCTTCTAACGGGCTATTCGTCGAGAAAGCGAAGCGGCATGCCCGCTTACCTACCCACAAGATTCATTGACACACCCGCCGGATCGGTACGTCTGTTTGATTCCGCAACGGCCAAGCCGTGCGTGGTTCTTGTACCCGATGGACCGAACGTCATCGAACACTATGGCCGTTTAATAGAACTGCTTACGCCTTACCTGCGAGTTGTCTGTTTCGATATGCCGGGTTTCGGTCATTCGTTGCCAAGCCCCAGCTATCGACATTCACTTGACCAAGGAGCTGCCGCTGTTTTGGGTGTCCTTGATGCCCTGCACATCAAGTCGGCCGTATTAGCGTTCAGTTGCGCAAACGGCTTTTATGCCTTGCGCGCCGCGCAGATGGCGCCTGATCGAATCTCCTCCCTCGTCCTGTCGCAGACACCATCGCTCAATGCCATGCATGGATGGGTAGAGCGGATAATACCTTGGCCGCTGAAGACGCCAGTGGTGGGGCAAATCGCTGCGTGGTTATTCCGGAAGAAAGCAGCAAAAAGCTGGTACCGCATCGCGCTTCCGAAAACTACCCCTGTCCAGCCTTTCCAAGACAAAGCGCTGGATGCCCTTGCCGACGGAGCCTGCTTTTGCCTGGCTGGAGTGGTGCAGGGACTATGTCGTGAACGAGAAGAATTACTGTCCCGAGTTGCAACGCCGCTTACGGTGGTTTGGGGCGGGAAAGATCGCTCCCATAAACTTACCGACCCGCATTCTCTCTGTGAAAGAATCCCTCATGCTGAAGTCGTGCAATTTCACGACTGCGGGCATTTCCCTGACGTTGAGCAACCTGAGCGATACGCTGCGCTACTACTGGAAAGAATCGCGAGGACGGACAAACCGACCATCTGCGATGGGTCGTAGGTCGTTCTCGCCGAACCGACGAATGTTCGCTTCGGCCACATCGGTGGCCGCCGCGTCCAGCAAGCCGGACAGCGCGATCCTCGCAGAGTCAACCGTTATCCGGAATAACGATGCGTATCGGCCGAGTCCCGATTTTCGCTCCCGTGACATGCCTAAGGGCTGCTTAGCTGCCACCGCAAAACCGGATGCGTGGCGCCCGCGGGCATCGCCCACGCGCCCGTCGCACTGAAATCGTAAGTTGCAAAAGAGGCGGTATCGCTCATTTGCGCCGTTGTATAACCGTTCGCCGCGGGCATCGGCGTTCCGTACACCACGCCAACCGCAGCTCCCGTCGTGTCCTTATCCCAATACACGTCCGAAGCGATCGTTCCGTGGTTCGTCTGTGCGATACCGATGGGCTGATAGAACGGCTGCGTCACGAGCCCCGTTGCAAAGGACTGGCTGATGGTTCCTTCGTTATCGACGACAAGCGCCGCGCCACCACACGGCGTATCGGCAGCGCCGCGACAGTAGCCTTGCAGCAAGGTCGGGCTAGTCGAGTACGACTGTGTGATCGTTCCCGTGTTGGTATCGACGAGGCCGCCCGCGCCGTGGTTGATGTAGCTGAGCGATTGAACGGGGCCACTCGAGAACGACTGCGCGATCAGTCCGCTGTTGTACCCGACGAGGCCGCCCACGGTTCCCCCCGCCACCACGTTGACCTTACTCGAAGAACGCAAGACGTTGCCGCCATTGACTCCCGCGAGCCCGCCCACCACGGTGTAGTCCATCCCGGATGCGCCTGCTCCAGTATCGATCGAGCCCGACGCAGCGACACGAAGGAGCGTCCCGTTGTTGACCGCGGCCGCGATGCCGATATGCCCGAGCTGGGCGTACATGAAGACCGGGGTCGTCGCCACCGAGCCTTCGACATTCAGGTTTCGGACGATGCCTGTGCTACCGACCTCTCCGAACATGCCGATCAATGGGGCGTCGTTGTTCAGATCGGCCGGCATCCAAGGTTGGAGCGTGAGCGAACTGACCGAATGGCTTTGCCCATCGAATTGCCCAGTGAACGGCGTCACGGTGTTACCGATCGGGACATAGGCTTCTGTGCTCGTCGCACTTGCATCGATATCTCTGCCGAGCGCGTAATTGCCTGCCAGGTCGTGACTAACGCTTTGCAGATCGCCGAGCGAATTGACGAGCTTATAGGCGGTGATCTGCGTGCGCAGGCCCGAGTACGGGCTCGGCGTCCACGCGCTGTTCGCATGCTGTGTGCCGGCAAGGTAGCTGCCGTTCATATCGTAGAAGGCGCTGACCGCACCCGTGCTTCGCGACCAGTCCAGCGTGCCTTGATTGGCGACGCTGGCCCCGTTGTCGATGCCCGACGCGTCGGCGCGCAAAGAGAGATTGCCGGCTCCGTTGTTCGCGATCGTCACGCCGTTGGCAACGGAGACGTTGCGATAGGCCGCGAGCGACAGCGAAGCGTCACCTTGCCAACTGAGGCCTGTGTTCACGCCGATATCGCCGCTCGCGCCATACGCGCCCGTCGTCGTCGCATCGACGTTGGTCCCGGCATTCAAGCTCCTCTGCAATGCGCCCGCCGCGGCTGTGCCGAGCGTAAGCGTGGGGGCAGTGATGTTCCATTGCCCCGCCCGGACCATTGCTCGTTTGCCGAAGTCGAGTTGCATCGCCTCTGTATCAACGCTGCCTCCTCTGCCGTTTGCATTTTGCGCGCTGACAGCGCCCAGTTGCGCAACACGGCCTTGATCGGCGACGAGCCACACATGCCCATCACGGGTCGCTGTGCCCGTTGCGCGAATGGGGTCGTCGTTGCCGGCCAACGCGTACACATTCCCATCGGCAGCCTGCAGACTGATCTGCGCGGCGCGGATCGTCCCGCCGTTGACGACGCTGCCATGACTGCCCGTCTGCACGAATAGCTGCTTGTTATCCGTCGTGTCTTGCAGCAGAACGGCGCCGCCAGCCGCCATCTCGGCTGTACCGTGAGGCGCCGATAGGGAGCCCGCATTGATCACGGCTTCGGGCGCAATCAGGAAAATGTCGCCGCCGCTCGCGCTGATTTGTCCGAGGTTGATGACGCTTGCGTGCGTGGGTCCGCTGAACGTCATCGCATCGCCGCCCTGCATGAAGGCGTCGTTGCCGACATCGAGCGCGGACGCGATGAATCGTCCGCCCGTTGTGACAACGCCTGTCGAGCCGATGACGATGCCTTGCGGATTAATCAAATAAAGGCTTCCCGTGGCGCTCAAATGCCCGAGGATCGTCGATGCGAGGCCGCCGGTAACCCGGTTCAAGGTGGCGCCGGCGCCATTGTCGAATCTCACGCTGTTGCCGCTGCCGATCGAGAAGCTCGTCCAGTCGATCACGCCACGCATGGAGCCCGGCTGCGTGATTTGCAGCGTCGAGCCTTGCTGCGTGATCGTCCCGCCGCCAGCGACATATTGGCCGCCCTGGGGCAGGATGCCTGCCGCCAAAACGGGCGGCTCGCAGCATAAGGCGGTGAGAAAAAGGGCAGTCGCGAAGCGAGCGCTCGACGGCCAGCGGGGCGGTGCGCTGGGGCCGGATATCGATGGGGCGAAACGTGCCATACGACCTCCGTTCTGCTTAAAACGGAAGGGGGAGCGGCGCAGGCCGAAGAGCGCCGTTGGCGCCGCGCTAGCAATAGTGTGACGAAAGATAGCAGCCGCGCCGGCGAAAGTTATTCTCTTTTTTGAGGCGATCCGCTTTGAGGGTCGTACGCGAAAACCACCGTGCGGGAGCCATTATGAGGCAACCGACCGCGCCGAACGCATCTCGGTGCGGCGCAGATCAGGCACTACAAAGCTCAAATTTTAGCCGCTTGCCGAGAGCCGATGCCGCGCTCGCCAAGGTGGTAAGCGTAAGACTCACATCGGTCTCGTCCAATAGTCGGTTAAGTGCGGAACGACTAGTTCTCATTTTGGCAGCCATTGCAGTTTTGGTAATGTGCTGCGCTTTCATCTCTTGTTCGATTTGCCATGCGATCACGCGTTTGATCGCCGTGGCAGTCGCCTCCTCAAGAATCGCCTCATCGAGGAGGAAGTCGTCAAAGTCGCTTCCGACGTGTTTGTTGGCCATATTTCACTCCGTTGCTAGCAACTATTCACGTTTCGGACGTACTTGCAGAATTTCTCTTAAACGCTCTTCGGCGAGATCGATGTCATGTTTTGCCAAAGTCTGCGTCTTTTTGATGAAACCATGAAGAAGAATCATTTCACCGCCATATATGGTGAAGATGATGCGCGCAATGCGCTGATACAGCGTCACGCGTACTTCCCACAAATCTTTCCGAATCTTGCGGACGACCGGCATGCCGATAGGCCATCCAAACTGCACCGTTTTGATCTCGATGCCGATGTCCTTCTTATCTGCGGCGTCCAACTCCTTCAGCCACTCGCGGACCGGCTCATGGCCTCCGCTTGTACGAAAGAACCTCACCACCAGCGTTGGCTGCTGCGTCATCTTTTAATTCTCCCGGTTTGAACCTGTACGCGGCGCTATTCATGGTTTTCTCCTGGTAGTAAGTGGTGTTGCAGAGTCGTCAAATAACTCCCTTGCGCAACACTAGATGGGGGCTTCGTTCGTGAGTCCGCCGTAGGTCTGTTTCCCCACGCGGGCCGCGCAGCGCCAGCAACGCGACACAAGAAGCGTACCAAAATAGGTACGTCTGTGCAAGCGATTAATTGATCCGACGGAGCGGTCATCCTCTGGGTTAAACGCGCGATAGGTTTCCGAGTACAGCGGGATGGGGACGGCCATCACGTTGGCGAGGATGCGCTACCGCCGCTCCAACGGCAAGCGCCGCGTGCCGCTTTACTGAACAACCGCCGCGCGCCCATCAACTCGGCGAAACCTTCAACATCACAATCCCCGCTACGACAAGCGCAATCCCTCCAATGCGTGCCACGCTGGCCGATTCCCCGAACAGCACCATGCCGAGCAGCACGGTGCCGACCGCCCCGATCCCCGTCCAGACCGCGTATGCCGTCCCGACGGGCAGCACGCGCAGCGCCCTCCCGAGCAGCAACACGAAGCCGGCGAGCAGCAGCAGTGAGAGCACCGTCCACCCGGGCCGCGTGTACCCCTGCGCGTATTTCACCGAAACCGCCCAAGCGACATCGAACAGTCCCGACGCCAGCAATAGCATCCATGCAACGCCTTGGCTCATTCACGCACCTCGCTGTGGGCCGATTAAGCCGATTGAGCCGACAACTGAAGCAAATAAGCGTCGTGCTTCCCCAAAAATCCGCGCAACCGTTCGCCATAATCCGGCAACACGGCCGCCCGTACGCTCGCGCGTCGTGCGAGCGCTTCGCGCCATGCCCGAACGCGCACGGTGTTGTCGAAGATGCCCGTGTCGGCCAGCGTATCGAACACATCGAAGTATCGAAAAATCGGCGCGAAAGCCGCATCGACGAGCGAAAACGCCGCCCCGGTGAAAAACGGCCCTTCGCCCAATTCCGCCTCCACGCGCTCGAATTTTTCCAGCAACGCGCGACGTTTGGTTTCATAAAGCACGGCGTCGGCAGCGGTTTCGAAGTGCCAGAGATCCGACAGGATCGACGAAGCAAATTCGATCCACCCGCGATGCCGCGCCCGGTCGAGCGGATCGTCGGGGTGGAGCGCCGGGCCGGCGCCCACGTCTTCCAAGTACTCGCAGATGACCGCGCTCTCGAAGACGACGGCGTCACCCGCAGCTTCATGCCGCACCTGCAACAGCGGCACCTTTCCGAGCGGCGAAACGGCGACGAACCAAGCCGGCTTGTCGGCCAGATCGATATAGCGACGCTCGAACGCCACGCCCTTTTCGGTCAGGGCGATGGCCGCGCGCTGCACGTAAGGGCATAGCGCGTGGCTCACCAGCGTGTAAGCCGGCGTAGTCACTGCGCGCTTCATGCCGACACCTTCAACCCTTCCGCCTGCATCGCCTGCCGTACGGCGGGGCGAGCGCCGACGCGTTCGAGGTGGGCACGCACAGCAGGGAAGTCCGATAGATCCACGTTGACCAATTTGGACCAGCTCACGACGGTAAAGAGATAAGCGTCCGCCACCGTGAAGGATGCGCCCATCAAATACGGGCCGTTGTCCGCCAGGTGTCGATCGACGAAGGCCAGGCGCTCTGCTAGCTTGCCGCGCGCGACCGTCTGCGCTTGCTCACCATATTCGGCATGGAACAACCAAGGGCTATACATCTTGTGCAACTCCGTGCCGACGAAATTGAGCCACGACTGCAATCGCGCACGCGCCAGCGTGCCGGCCGCCGGGGCGAGACCGCGTTCGGGTTTCAGATCGGCGAGGTATTGCACGATGGCCGGGCCCTCGGTCAACCATTGGCCGTCGTCGAGTTCGAGCACCGGCACATAGCCGTTCGGATTCACGCTTGAGAAATCCGCGCCCGATGCGGTGGTGTGCGGCGTTCTGCCGAGATTAACGCGCACGAGGTCGAGCGCGATGCCCGCTTCGGCGGCGACGATATGCGGCGATAGCGAACATGCGCCAGGGGCGTAATAGAGCTTCATGGGTTGGCCTCTCGATGAGTTAGAAAAAATCGGCAAAGCGGTTAGCAAGATCGACAGCGAAGTCAGCATACGGTGGGCGTTGATGCAATGTCCATTGCACGTTCGCCATTTTCATTTGCGTCTGTGCAAGCGTTCGTTTAACGTGGCGGCATGAACGATTGGAACGAACTGCGTCTCGTGCTGGCCGTGCATCGCGCGTCGAATCTGACGGCCGCCGCCGCGCGGCTGAACATCGATCACTCCACGGCGTTTCGGCGGCTGAAGGCGCTCGAGACGCGCCTTGGCCTGCGGCTGTTCGAGCGGCTATCGGGCGGGGTCTATCAGGCTACGGAAGCCGGCCGGCGCATGGCCGCCTCCGCCGAGCGGATGGAAGACGAAGCGTTGGCGCTCGATCGCGATTTGACGGGCCGCGATCATCGGCTTTCCGGGCGGCTCCATGTGACGTCCTCTGAGACGCTCGCATTCAGTCGGCTCACGCGACACCTTGCCGTATTCCGGCAGGCGCACCCGGGTGTCGTGGTCGATTTATCGATCGACAATCGCGTGCTCGATCTCTCGCGCCGCGAAGCCGATGTGGCGCTGCGCCCGGTGCGGCCACGGCAGGGGGATCTGTGGGGGCGCCGCCTCGCGCAGATCGCCTGGGGGCTCTACGCCTCGCCGGGTTATCTGGCTGCGGGCGAAAGGCCTTCGGTGGGGGCGAGCGCGCTGGCTCACCATGCGTTGATCGGTTGGGAGCATGAGGCGACAGGCATCCAAGCCGCCCAGTGGTTGGCGCAAGCGGTACCCGAGGATGCGTTCGTCTATCGAACGAACAGCCTGGTGAACCAGCTCGTCGCGGCGCGCGCCGGTATCGGGCTCGCGCTACTGCCGTGCTATTTGGGCGATAGCGACGAGGGTGTCGTACGCGCCGTGCCGGAGCCGGTATCCGACCTGGAGGGCGAGCTCTGGATCGTGGCGCATGCCGATCTGAAAAACACGGCGCGGGTGAGGGCGTTCTTCGAGGTGGTCGGCGATGGCCTCTCGCGCGAACGGCCGTTGTTCGAAGGCCGCGGCGGTGTTGCCTCGCGCGCGCCAAACGCATAAAGTAGCGCGTTGTCGCATTCGATATGCGCAAGCCGGGTTTCGTTAGCCGCGCTCGCTTGCGCAACATTGCGAACGGGAGATGGCATTCCTCCTTTAACCGCCCGTGTGGCTGATGATGCCTACCCATTCCCGAGCCGGAATCGGTAGGTGTGCGCGCCGACTTTCGGTTCGATCGAAAACAATTCGAATCAGGACCGCACGTTGATTTACTCGATTCTCTCTATTTTTATCGGAGCCGGACTCGGCGCATTGATGCGTTGGGGGCTTAGCCTCGGTCTGAACGCCGTCTTCCCGACGATTCCGCTCGGCACGCTCGCCTCGAACTTGATCGGCGGCTATCTGATCGGCGTCGCCGTCGTGATCTTCTCGGCGAAGGCGGGCTTGCCGCCCGAATGGCGGCTCTTCGTCATCACGGGGTTCATGGGCGGGTTGACGACGTTTTCGACGTTCTCGGCCGAAGTGGTGACGCTGTTCGCGCAAGGCCAATTCGGCTGGGCGATGGCGGCGGCCGGTCTGCATCTGTTCGGCTCGTTTTCGCTGACGGCCCTGGGCATGTGGACGGCTCGTATCTGGCTGCTGGCGGCATAGTTGTCGCGCGCCGAAGCCGGAGGCACAATCGACGAACACCGTGTTAGCGCCGGGAGGGCACATGCAATCCGAGCAATACGTGTTGTTGCGGTTCTACGTCCACGAGAGCCATCGTCTCAACGGTAAACCGCTGTGGGAGTGGCTGCTGGAATCGGCCAAGAAAATGGAGATTCTCGGTGGGTCGGCTTTTCGTGCGATGGCCGGTTTCGGCGCGCATGGCGTGCTGCACGAGGACCGCTTTTTCGAGCTGCAAGGCTCGTTGACGGTCGAGGTCGAATTCTTGGCGACGCAGGCGGAAGCGCAGGAACTCGTCGCCAAGGTATCAGCCCAAAAGGTGCGCGCCGTCTATACGATGATTCCGGCCACGTTCGGCGTCATCGGCGCCGACGCGTGACCGGCGAGCGGAAGCGGCGCGGACGCAACGGCAAGCGCTCTTGAGCGCCATCAGCGCCCGCCAAGCTTCGCCCGCGCTAAATTCCGAACAGCGTCAGCTGGACGGCCGCCCGCGTGACCACCATCAACAACACCTGCACGATCACGAACAGCAGGATCGGCGAAAGATCGATGCCGCCCAAGTTGGGGATCACGCGCCGCAGCGGATTCAAGAACGGCGCAGTCAGCTGATAGAGGATCGGCATGGCGGGCGAATGCGGATTAAGCCACGACAGCAACGCCATGATGATCGTCAGCCAGATGATCAGATTCAGCGCCCATTTGATCACGGTCAGCAGCGCGACGAGCGCGATCACGGGAGCGAACGAGAGCGGATCGACGCCCGCGATGGCGACCATCGCGACGACATAGACGATCGCCGCCAGCAGCACGGCCACCAGGCTCGCGACGTCGACGCGCCGCGCGCTGGGGAGCACGCGCCTGAGCGGCAACACGAGCCAGTTCGTCGCTTGGAAGATGGCGTTCGAGACAGGGTTGTACGGCGGCAGGCGTACGACCTGCATCCACGCGCGCAAAATCAGCGCGGCGCCGAACAACGTGAACACGGTATTGAGCAGAAAGCGGGCGATATCCCCGAACATCTTCGATCCTTTCCTTCTTTAGTATCTTGGCCGGTCGCGTCCGGCCGCCGGTGCTGCTACGGTAATGACCGATTGACCGTCAAACGCTCGTCACGACTTCGCTGATGAGAATTTGCGGCTCGCTGTTGGTGTAATTCGGAATGTCTTCGACGAGTTCGCCGGCGACGGGTTCGAACACCGCGCGGAAGGCGTCGAACGAATCGAACAGAAAATGGCCGGCGGCCACGAAGCCCGGCTGCGAGCCCGGTTCGCCCGCGCTCGTGCCCTTATCGATGGACCATCCCTTCAGGGCTCCCCCGAAATGCTTGGCGGCGAGCGGCATGTGCTTGTCGCGATAGTAGTCGATGTCGAAGCGAACGTCGTCTCGATAGGGGTAAAGGATGCTGACCTTGATCATTGTTCCGTTCTCGTCAGGTTGCTGGGCGGCGCGCGCAGCGGAAGGCGGCCGTGCGCGCCGGTCGTCACCATATCACGGCTTACGCGGCCCTTGCACTGCTGGGAGCGAGCGCGCCAGCGAGGCTTGAACGGCGTCTGTCATCGCGTCGATCGAAGCGGGCGGCGGGGTGCGTCGGCGCGCGAGCGAAAGGCAACGGCGCGTAAGCAGCGCGTAGAGCGCGGCGTGGTCCTCTCCGAGTGTTTCGAACGCCGCGAGCTGGCGTGCAAGCACACCCGAATCGCCGCGCGCCACCGGCCCCGCCAGGGCGCCGGGCAATCCTTTCGCGCGCGCTGCTTCTACGGTGCCGGCCAACATCGGCAATAGGGCCCGCAGCGTTTGCGCTTCGTCAAAGCCGAGCGTTCGCCATACCTGCACGGCTTCGGCGAGCCCTGCCAGCGCGAAGCTCGCCGCGTGATGGGCCGCGCCATGATAGAGCATGCGCTGCCCGCCAGGCAGCGTTAGCACCTCGCAGCCGAGCGAGCGGGCGAGGGCGGCGAGCACCGCGCTCAATTCCGGGTCTGCCTCGATCGTCACAGAGCAGCCCGCGATGCGCTCGATGTCGGCCGCATCACCGCTAAACAGAAAGAGCGGGTGAAAACCGCCGATCGATGCGCCGTGCTCACGGGCGGGCGCCAGGGCTTCGACACTCGTGGCGCCGCTGCAATGCACGAGCGCCGCCGAGCGCCCATTGGCGACATTGAACCGCAATTGGTTCGCGATCGTACCGATGCTGTCATCGGGAACGGCTAAAAAGACAAGCTCGGAGGCATCGACAACCGCTTGCGCGTCGGCGACCGCGCGGCAGGACGGCAACGCCTGTGCGAGGCGCTCGGCGGAAGCGGCCGAGCGGGCGGATACGGCGGCGATGGGATAGCCCGCACGGGCGAAACCGATCGCGAGACAGCGCGCCAATCGGCCGGCGCCGATGAATCCGAGGCGGGGAAGAGCGGGACCTGGCATGGACGGAGGGGACGAGGCGCAAGCCGCGCCTTCGTGCGAGAGCGACGAAGGCGCCAGTATCGCGCATCGCGCGGGCGGCGGGCACTCATTTCGCTTACCTCGCCGCGCGCCGTTACGCAACGGGGGTTCGTGCCGATTTTCGGCGATGCGTTTCGGGCGTCGTATTGAGATGCGTAGCGGGTGGGCCGGCAGGTTGATGGCGTGCCCCACTCCGGTGCGCTTTCGTTCTTCGTGCTTGATCGCTGGTATGCATGGGAGGTTACGATGAACGTTTTTTCCTACCGCAAGCATTTGCGGTTTCTGAGCCGAGCCCAGCGGCGTCTCTGGTGGGATCAGAAGAAGCGGCTGACGCCGCGAGTCAAGATCGGCGAGGCTTACGTGCCTCCCGCCATCACGCGCGAATTCACCTACGTCAAGGTCGGATAACCGCGCCGCGCCGCGTGTTTCGTTTTTCGTCCATCGTGGTTGTGCGGCAACGAATTTGTAATTAAACATTACCGGCGCGATCCGGGCTTTCCGGCAGGGGGCGGTAAAATCTCCCCCGTCGTGCCTTGTCGCGCTCGCTCAGCCCTTTCGCAGAGCCCCGAACAGCCGCGCTCGGATTGCAATTTGCAACAAATGCTCGGCCCTTTGGCGGCGCTTTTTCTATACATTTGAAGCGTAAGTTGCAGCTCGTGCCGTCCGGCGTTTGAGCGGCGCGTCTGCACATTCGCCAGAGGAACAGTATGAAAAAGCTCGCATCGTTGGTCGCTGTCGCCGCATTGAGCGCGGGGTTCGCCGCGACGGCGCAGGCCCACGTGTCGGTCGGCATCGGGATCGGCGTGCCGATCGCGCCGGCGTATCCGGTCTACGCGCCCCCGCCGCCGGTCTACTACGCGCCGCCGCCGCCCGTCTATTACGCGCCGGCGCCGGTGTACTACGGCCCGCCCCCAGTCCAGTACTACGGCGGATACGGCGGATATTACGGCGGTTGGCATCACCATCGTCACTGGCGGCGCTGGTAAGCGCGCCATGGCTGTGCCGGTCTGATCGACAGAGACAAACGCTGGGCCAAGATTTCCGACGGCGCAACGCCGGCTTTCCGCCGCGTTGCGCCGTCGGCGTTTGAGGCCCTCGTTGCGAGCCATGCACCCGCTATCTCGCAAACCGCCGGTGAAGCTGGGACAATGCGCTTTCACTCACCCTCGGCCCGTCTCGCGGGCCCCCTCGCCCATGCAAGCGCTTGCTCTTCCCACTTTCGACGATGTCGTCGAGGCGGCCTCCCGTATCGCTGGTGTCGCGCATCGCACGCCTGTGCTGACTTCCCGGACCTTCGACGAACGCGTCGGCGGATCGGTCTTCTTCAAATGCGAAAACTTTCAACGCATGGGCGCGTTCAAGTTTCGCGGCGCCTATAACGCTATCTCGCATTTCGACGCTAACGCGCGTGCCGCCGGCGTCGTGACCTTTTCCTCCGGTAATCACGCTCAGGCGATTGCCCTGTCCGCGAAGCTGGCTGGGATTCATGCCACGATCGTGATGCCGAAGGACGCGCCCGCCGCGAAGGTGGAAGCGACGAAGGGGTACGGCGGCGAAATCATCTTCTACGATCGCTACACCGAAGATCGCGATGCGATCGGCGAGCGGCTCGCGCAGGAGCGCGGCATGACGCTGATTCCGCCGTACGACCATCCTCATGTCATGGCGGGGCAGGGCACGGCGGTCAAGGAACTGATCGAAGAGACGGGGCCGCTCGACGTACTCGTGGTGTGCCTCGGCGGCGGCGGGCTGCTGTCGGGTTCCGCGCTATCGGCGGCGGCGTTGAGCCCCTCCTGCGAGATCATCGGCATCGAGCCGGAAGCGGCCAACGACGGCCAACAATCGCTCGCCCGTGGTGAAATCGTTCGAATCGATCCGCCGCGCACGATCGCCGACGGCGCGGCCACGCCGTTCCTCGGCAACTACACGTTTCCCGTGATCCAGCGGCTCGTGTCGAAGATCGAAACGGTTAGCGACGCGCAACTGATCGAGACGATGCGCTTCTTCGCCCAGCGGATGAAGATGGTCGTCGAGCCGACCGGCTGTTTGGCCGCGGCTGCCGTCATGCATGGCATCGTACAAGTGAAGGGCAAGCGCGTCGGCGTGATCGTTAGTGGCGGCAACGTGGACTTGCCGCGCTACGCCGAGTTCATCGCTTGAGTGCGCCTGGCGTTTCCGGCGCGAACGCCCGCCCGTTAAACGGCGACACGCGATGCATGGACGATGAGATCGCGGTAGCCGCCGACGATGACGCTATACGACAAATAGGCGAACAGTAGCGCCGATACGACGTGGCAGCCGCGCAGCAGCGCGGCGCCCGCGTGCTTCCTGCCTTGGCTGGCAAGCGAGCAGATAAAGACAGTCCACGCCAGCCCGCCGAGAAAAAATCCGCCGAGAAAGAGCGACGCGGCGTGCGTCGTCGTCGCGCCCGCTTTTGCGATCAGCGCGCCGCCGACGGCCGCGAACCAAAGGATCGCCGAGGGCGACGACATCGCCAGCATGACGCCGCGGGCGAATCCCCGCGAGGCGCTTGATTCGGGCGCTTGCGCCGCGGCGGCCGGCGCGGCGGCGGGCGACATCGCTTCCTTGGCCATCTTCCAAGTCAAGAACACCAGCATCCCCGCGCCGCCGATCCACACCACCCAGCGCACCGCGTCGAATTGCAGCAGCGCCGACATGCCGGCGAGCGCGAGCGTCGCGTAGATCAGATCGCCGACGCACGAGCCGAGCCCCAGCCAAAAGCCGGGTTTGAACCCGTGCGAGAGGGTCCGCGACAGAATCGCGACGTTCACGATGCCGATATCGAGGCACAGCGAGAGCGACAGGAAGAAGCCGTTGGATAAGAGCGAGACGGGATGCATTCTGTGGAACGGTGATTCGTGTTTCTGCGATCGGATATCAAACAAAAAAGCGCAGCGTGCGCGGACGCCGGTATGCATCGCATGCCGCCCCCTCGGCTTGTACTGCGAGCGTACCGAGTGCGGCTAGTCCATGCTCGGGCAACGGCTTATCAACGGCTGGACCCAGCCCCGGACCCGGACCCACCGCCGAAGCCGAGGCGCTCATATAAAGCGTCGACGCGCGTCTTCACCGCCGGATCCATGGCGATCGGCCGCCCCCATTCGCGATCGGTTTCGCCGGGCCACTTGTTGGTGGCGTCGAGCCCCATCTTCGAGCCAAGGCCTGCGATGGGCGAGGCGAAGTCGAGATAGTCGATCGGGGTCCGGTCGACGAGCACGGTGTCGCGCGTGGGATCGACGCGCGTCGTGATCGCCCAAATCACTTCCTTCCAATCGCGCACGTCGACATCTTCGTCGACGACGACGATGAACTTCGTATACATAAACTGACGCAAGAAGCTCCACACGCCGAACATGACGCGTTTGGCGTGCCCCGCGTAGCTCTTCTTCATCTGCACGATCGCCATGCGATAGCTGCAGCCTTCCGGCGGCAGATAGAAATCGGTGATCTCGGGAAACTGCTTTTGCAAGAGCGGCACGAACACTTCATTCAGTGCGACGCCGAGCATCGCGGGCTCGTCGGGCGGTTTGCCGGTGTAGGTCGAATGGTAGATCGCATCGCGTCGCATCGTGATGCGCTCGACGGTGAACACGGGGAACCACTCTTGTTCGTTGTAGTAGCCCGTGTGATCGCCGTAGGGGCCTTCGAGCGCATGTTCGTACTGGGCCGAGGCGCCGCGCGACGGCCGCGGGGGCGCGCCGTCCGGCGCCGGGGCAGGAGCGCCGGCTTGCGGGTAGATGAACCCTTCGAGGACGATTTCGGCGCGCGCCGGCACCTGCAGCGTGTCGACGCCCGGGGTCAAGCATCGCGCGAGTTCGGTTCGCGCGCCGCGCAAGAGCCCGGCGAATTGATATTCGGAGAGCGTATCCGGAACCGGCGTCACGGCGCCGAGCATCGTCGCCGGATCGGCGCCGAGAACGACGGCCACCGGATAGGGCTTGCCGGGGTGGGTCAGCGCGAATTCGCGGAAATCGAGCGCGCCGCCGCGGTGCGCGAGCCAGCGCATGATGAGCTGGTTGCGCCCGATGAGTTGCTGCCGATAAATGCCGAGGTTTTGGCGCGGCTTGTTCGGCCCGCGCGTGACGGTGAGCCCCCAGGTAACTAGCGGGGCGGCGTCGCCGGGCCAGCAGGTTTGGATCGGCAAGCGCGCGAGGTCCACGTCGTTGCCCTCCCAGACGATCTCTTGGCAGGGCGGAGCGCTTACTGTCTTTGGCGCCATGTCCCAGACGGCCTTGGCTAGCGAGAACAGCTTGCCGGCGTCTTTCAGCCCCTTTGGCGGCTCCGGTTCCTTGAGCGCCGACAGCAGCCGCCCCACATCGCGCAGCGACCGTAGCGCCGCGCCTTCTTCGGCGGCGGCCGTCTCGTCGATGCCCATGCCGAGCGCGATGCGCCGCGTCGTGCCAAACAGGTTGCCCAGCACCGGCATCGTATGGCCGGCCGGCGCATCGAACAGCAACGCCGGGCCGCCGGCGCGCAGGACGCGATCGCAGAGCTCGGTCATCTCGAGCACGGGCGAGACGCGCTCGGGTACACGCTTCAGTTCGCCGAGCGTTTCCAAGCGGCTGATGAAGTCCCGCAGGTCTTTGTATTTCATAACAATGTTGGGCTGTCGAAGGGGGGCGGCGCGGCGTCGGTACGATGGTCGGGCGATACCCTTTCGCGCCGGCAGCCGACGATTTTACCTGCGGATGGCAAGGAGGGCGTTTTGGGCATCCAGCCGAAACGGGTCGAAACGCGCACGGGGCGCGGAGTTTAGCGGCTGGAACCGGGTTCTTTATTACATTTTGTTATTGTTTTACGATTTTGTAGCATTGACGATCTATAAAAGCCTGCTAGAATCCGTCCCACATTGGCTGCAGGGCCAAGTAGTTTTGAGTTCTGCCCCGATCCAGCCTGCGACCAAAAGTGTCGCGCAGCCGTACGCCGCCCTGCACGGCGTTCTACGGCCCTAATGAGTTGTCCACCGCCAGCGCGTCGCCGTTGGCTTTTTTTGCGTGAGAGCCACCGCAGCATGCCGTTGGCATGTCGCCGGTTCCTTTTGCTCCGATGTGGCCCTCCACACGGTAGGTTGTCGTCTCAGACGGTAGCTTGCCGTATCCCGGTGTCGCCGCGGTCCCGACCAAGGCCCGCGACGCCTTGGCTCTTTCGATAGGCGCTTCGCGCCGCGGTACCCGTCGAGACGAGCCATGCTCAATGGGAGAACTGAATGAATACTTGGTTATCGTTGCGTTCCGAAGGTAGCTTCGCGGTCGCGGTTCGCGCCGCGCTGCGCCGCGGGACGCGTGTCAGTCACCACCTGTTCAGCATCGTCGGCGCGTGCGCCGTCGTGGTCGCGCTTGCCCTTTGGCTGCTGCCGACCGTACGCGGCACGTTGGCCGCGCGTTTGATGCCGATCATCTCGGCCGCTGTCCAAGCGGGCCCCGCTCGGCTCTTGAGCGGCCATCCGCTGCCCGCGTTCGGTCCGGCGATGCCCGATAGCGGCGATGATGCGCCCGGCGCCGCGCCCGGCTTCGACAACACGAGCTACGACGGCGCGTTCGACGGCAGCGGCGCGAGCGGTCTCACACTCACCGGCGCGACGCCTTCGGGCGAGGCACGCCTGCCGACGAACCTGACGCCGTCGAATCTGTACCTGCTGGCGAAGATGATTTCGTCCCAACATGTGGCGGCCGATGCGCGCGACGATCGCGTGCTCGTCTCGGCGCGCGAGCAGGAACTCGTCACGTCGTATCTGGCGCGCCGCTACCACGTGGCGCAAGAGCCTGTCGGCGAGCTCGTCAAAGCGGCGTTCGACACCGGGCGTCAGGTGGGCCTCGATCCGTTGCTGCTGCTTGCGGTGATGGCGATCGAATCGGGCTTCAACCCGTACGCTGAAAGCGGCGTGGGCGCCCAAGGGCTCATGCAGGTGATGTCGAAGGTTCACTCCGACAAGTTCCGTTATTTCGGCGGCCCGGGCGCGGCGCTCGAACCGCTGGCGAACATCACGGTCGGCGCCGTGGTGCTGAAGGATTGCATTGCGCGCGGCGGCTCGCTGGCCGACGGCTTGCGTCTCTATGTGGGCTCGACCTCGCCGGACGACGGCGGCTACGGCGCGAAAGTGTTGGCTGAGCGCGGTCGCTTGCGTGATGTGGCGCGTGGCCGTTCGGTACCGATCAACGCACCGCAGGCGCCGCAGCCGAAGCAGGTTGTCGTGTCGACCAAGCGCGTGCAAGTCGCGCTCGAGGGTAACCATCCGGCGGTGGCGCAAACGAAGAGCCCTGTAGCGGGATCCTCGGCGCCGGCTTCCGATTCGGACGATTCGGCCAACGCCAGCGCGCCGCGACGTGGCGGCCAAACGGAACTCGGCGCGTAGTCGACGAAAAAGGAAATAAAAAAAGCACCTGCGAAGGTGCTTTTTTTCGGCTGCGGGCTTCATGCTTCATGCTTTGGCCCGTCGAGTCGGGGGGAAGTCCGGCCGCGCCGACGCTGTTTTCCTCTGATTTAACCGCCGCTTCAATGCGGCTTCAAAGCGGTGCCTTCAAAGCGGCGGCGGCCTTCAAAGCGGCGGCTTCAATGCCCGAAAAGCCGCGCTAAGCGTTCGACGGCTTCCTCGAGCGAGGTGTAGGCCGTCGCATACGACAAGCGGATGTACTCGCGCGGCGCGTGATGGCCAAAATCAAGGCCGGGAACGAGCACGACACCGGCGTCATGCAACATGACCTTGGTGAGCGCGGCGCTGTCGCCGGCGGCGGGGTGCGGAACGCCGCGGCAATTCGCGTAGACGTAAAACGCGCCGTCGGGCATCACCGGCACCGAGAATCCGAGCCGCTCCAGCGCCGGTACGATGAAGTCGCGCCGGCGTTTGAACTCCAGGCGGCGTCCCTCGTAAATTCTGATCGTCTCGGGCTCGAAACAAGCGAGCGCCGCGTGCTGCGCGAGCGCCGAGGCGCAGATGAATAAGTTCTGCGCGAGCTTTTCGAACGCGCCGATCATCGACGGCGGCACCACGAGCCAGCCCAGTCGCCAGCCCGTCATGTTGAAGTACTTCGAGAAACTGTTGACGGTGACGACGTCATCGCCGAACGACAGCGCCGAGACCGGGCGGGCGTCGTACGACAGCCCTTGATAGATCTCGTCGACGATCGTGAAGCCGCCGCGCGCACGCACGGCTTTGACGATCCGTTCGAGTTCGGCGGGCTCGATCGATGTGCCGGTCGGATTCGAGGGCGAGGCGAGCAGCACGCCGCGCGTCTTGTCGTTCCAGAGGCGCTCGATATCGGCGGCCGTCAGTTGAAAGCGCGCTTCGGGCCCGCTCGGCACGAGCACCGGCTTGCCTTCCGTGGCGGCGACGAAATGCCGATTGCACGGGTAGGACGGATCGGGCATCAGCACTTCGTCATCGCGATCGACCAGCGCTGCGCACGCGAGCAGCAGCGCGGCTGAGGCTCCCGCCGTGATAACGATTCGAGCCGGATCGACGATGAGCCCATAGGTGGATTGGTAGTGCGCCGCAATCGCCTCGCGCAGCGGCGCGATGCCAAGCGCCCCGGTGTATTGCGTCACGCCGCGCTTGAGCGCGGCGGCGGCCGCTTCGACGACAGGCTCGGGCGCCGTGAAATCCGGCTCGCCGATGCCCATGTGAATAATGTGGCGTCCCGCCAGTTCGAGCTGCCGGGCTTCCTTGGCGAGCTCCATGACGTAGAACGGAGCGATGGCGTCTACGCGCGACGCCAGCTTGATGAGCGGTTCTGCGGCGATGTTCATGCTAGCAATCCAACAAATTCGATCGACGCGCGCCGGGGTAACGGCGCGCGCGAGAGTCTCGCCGGCGAGGGCTAGCGGTTGGCCCGCCCCGCCTGCGCTTCCGTGGCGCGCAATTGCAGCGCGAGCTTATCGAGCACGCCGTTGACGTACTTGTAGCCGTCCGAGCCGCCGAATGTCTTCGCGAGTTCGACCGCTTCGTTGATGACGACGCGATAAGGGATTTCGACGTGATGCTTGAACTCGTACGCGGCGACGAGCAGCACGGCCCGCTCGACGGGCGAGAGCTGCTCGATCGGGCGGTCGAGGCACGGCAGCAGATCGGCCGAGAGTTCGGCGTTTTCGCGGATAACCCCGTGCAACACCGTATCGAGGTGTTCCTGATCGGCCTTGTCGAAGCCTTGCGCGCCGCGCAGCTGGGCGTCGATTTCACCTGCGGGCGCGCCCGACAGCAGCCACTGATACAGCCCCTGCGTGGCCAACTCGCGGGAGCGTCTGCGGGCGCTCTTCATGCCTCGTCCTCTTCTTCTTCGTCTTCTTCCTCGTCGCCGCCGAGCTGTTCGAGCGCGACCGACAGGTTCGCCATTTCGACGGCGACGCGCGCCGCGTCGCGGCCCTTTTCGGTCATGCGGGCGACGGCTTGATCGTCGGTATCGGTCGTCAGCACGGCGTTGGCGACAGGAATGCCGAAATCGAGGCCGATCCGCGTGATGCCCGCGCCGCTTTCGTTCGAGACGAGTTCGAAGTGATACGTTTCGCCGCGGATCACGGCGCCGAGTGCGATCAACGCGTCGAACTGGCCGCTTTCGGCGAGCTTTTGCAAGGCGAGCGGGATTTCGAGCGCGCCGGGCACCGTGACGAGCAGTACGTCTTCGCCGGCGACGCCGAGGCGTTCGAGTTCTTCGATGCAGGCATCGGCAAGACCGTTGCAGACCGGTTCGTTAAAGCGCGATTGCACGATGCCGAGGCGCAGGCCGTCGCCGTCGAGGTTCGGTTGGTATTGTCCGATTTCCATAAGAGGTCCGTAGAGAGTAGGGGGAGACGCGTGCGGCGATTATGCGCCAGGCCGTGCGGGTGCGCCGGGCATCGGCACGAAGCCTGTCACTTCCAAGCCGTAGCCCGACATGCTGCCGAGCCGGCGCGGATTCGACAGCACCTGCATCTTGCCGACGCCGAGCTCGCGCAAAATCTGCGCGCCCACGCCGTAAGTCTTGAAATCGACGGGCCGCCGCTTCAGCTGGGCCGCTTTTTCTTCTTCGTCGAGCGCCTTGAACACATCGACCAGGTGATCTTTCGTATCGCCGCAGTTGAGCAGGACGACGACGCCGAGATCGCGCTCGGCGATTTCCTTCATCGCGGCATCGAGCGTCCATGAATGCGTAGACGTGCCCACTTCGAGCAAATCGAGCACGGATAGCGGCTCATGCACGCGCACCGGCGTTTCGGTATCGGGCGTGGGCACGCCGCGCACGAGCGCGAGGTGCGGCGATCCGCTCGGCTGATCCTGATAAAGAATCGCGCGAAACGCGCCGTGCGCCGTTTGCATCGTGCGCTCGGCCACGCGCGTGACGATCGATTCGGTGCGGCTGCGGTAATGGATCAAATCGGCGATCGTGCCGAGCTTCAAATTGTGCTGGGCCGCGAATTCGATCAGATCGGGCAAGCGCGCCATCGTGCCGTCGTCCTTGATGATTTCGCAGATGACGGCGGCGGGCGTGAGCCCGGCGAGCGCAGTCAGGTCGCAGCCTGCTTCGGTATGACCGGCGCGCACGAGCACGCCGCCTGGCTGCGCCATGATCGGGAACACGTGCCCAGGCTGAACGATGTGCTCCGGCCGGACGTCGCGCGCCACCGCGGTGGCGATCGTGCGGGCGCGATCGGCCGCCGAGATGCCCGTCGTGACGCCTTCCGCCGCTTCGATGCTGACCGTGAAGGCCGTGCCGTACTGCGTGCCGTTCCGGTAAGTCATGAGCGGCAGATTCAGCAGTTTGCAGCGCTCTTGCGTAAGCGTCAGACAAACCAAGCCGCGGCCGTAGCGGGCCATGAAGTTGATCGCTTCCGGCGTGACGAAATCGGCTGCGAGAACCAGATCGCCTTCGTTTTCGCGGTCTTCTTCGTCGACGAGAATCACCATCCGGCCGGCTTTGAGCTCGGCGATGATCTCGGGAGTGGAGGCGAGAGACATATCGTGGGATGTGTTCGAGAAAGCGCGTATTTTACGCCACGGCGGGCCGAGGCAGGCGCGAAGCGATCCCGATCGCCGTTCGACTCGCTCGATCTACTCGCTCCGCTCCGGTTGCGTGAGCACGGCGAGTTTCGTCACGCCGGCATGCTGGAGCGCCGCGAGCACCTTCGCGACGTTCCCGTATGGCGTGCCTTCGTCGCCTTGGAGCGTCACTTGGGCGTTGGGCTGCCGGGCGTGCAGCGCCGCGAATTCGGCGTCGCGCGCGGTGGCTTCGATGCGTCGCTTGTCGATGTAGACATCGCCTTGTTTGTCGACGCTGACGGTCACCGGGTGATCGGGGGCGCTGGCGCTGGCTTCCGTCTTCGGCAAATTCACGCGGATCGCATGATTAAGCAGCGGCGCCGTGACGATGAAAGCGACCAGCAGCACCAACATCACATCGACGAGCGGCGTGATGTTGATTTCGCTGACGACATCGTCGTTTTCCGATTGAGTCGAGAAGGCCATTTAAGCGAGCGCCTCCCGCGCGGTGTCTTTGCGAAGCGGCGTGGCGCTCGCAGGCGTGGGCGCGGCCCCGTGACGCTGGTCGGTACGAAGCGCGAAACCGCGCTTTTCCGCCAACGTGAGCAGATCGTTCGCGAAGTCGTCGAGATCGGCGTTCAGCGATTTGCTCCGACGTACGAAGAAGTTGTAGGCGAGCACGGCCGGCACCGCGACCGCGATCCCGACTCCCGTTGCGACGAGCGCCTCGCCGATCGGGCCGGCCACCACGTCGATGCTGGCCGATGCGCGGTGTGCGATCGCGCTCAACGCATGGATGATCCCGAACACCGTCCCGAACAAGCCGACGAACGGCGCCGTGCTGCCGATCGACGCCAGCACGGCCAGCCCCTTGTCGCTCGCGCGACGCGCTTGGCGGATCGACTGAGCGAGCGCGCGCTCGCCAAGATCCTTGAAGCGGGGGCTCGGCTCTCCTTCGAGCCGACGCTCTTGCGTGGCATGGGCGCCGGCGACGGCGTGGACCGCATGAACGGGGTGGCGCGCATGCGTGGCTTGGGCCGCATCGGCGAGCGCGCAGAAGAACGCGGCGGCGACATGCGCCTTCGGGCTATCCGATGTTGCCGCGTTCGTTAAGCCAGCCGCCGTATCCAGATCGGCGGCTTGCCGGAACGCGCGCTCGAAGCGGCGATCGGCGCGGCTCGCTCGCACCGCCTGCAGCGCTTTGAGGAAGATCAGCGCCCAACTGGCGACGGAGAACGCCAGCAAGATCCATAAGGCAGCCTGCGCAATGGAGGCGGAAGCGAGTTCGGACATGGTATGTACTCCTTCAAGCGTGAGACGGTTCAAATCGGTCAGTTCAAACGAAAATCGAGCGGCACGTCCACCCAACCGTCGATCGGGGTCGCGCCGCGCTTGGCCGGCACGAAGGTCCATTGACGGGTGGCGGCCAGCGCGGCCTTGTCGAGCACGTCGTGGCCGCTCGATTGGTGGAGCTCGACGCTGATCGGATGGCCGCTCGCATCGACATGAACGCGCAGAACGGCGCGCCCCTCCCAGCCTTCCTCCTGCGCGATTTGCGGATAGTGCGGCGGCGGGTTGTGCAGGTAGCCTGCATTGCCGATCGGCGGCGTGACGACGGGTTCCGGCGCCGGGGCGGCGGCAATCGGCGTCGAGGCCGGAGCGGTTGTCGCAGCCGAGGCCATGGCGGCCCTCTCAGGCTGCGCCGCGGCGACGTCTTGCGACGGCGCCATCGGCTTGGCGGCAGCGTTCGCCACTGCGGCCTCGCGCAGCGCGTGGGTAGTAGGCGGGCGCGGCGACGGCGGCGCCGCTTTCGGAGCGTGAGGTTGGGCGACGGCGCGCCGTGCGTCGTGCTGCACAGGTTCCGTACGGCGGGCGACGCTTTGAACCGGTTGTGACGGCGCGGCGATCTCGATGGCGATCGGCGGCGCGACGGGCGGCTCATCGATCGGCTTCGCGCCAAAACGCGTCACGATCACGGCCAGCACGGCCGCATGCGCAAGCAGCGACGCGCTCCATATCGCCGCGCTTGCCGTGCGACGCGGCGCGGCCGCATCGATTGCATTCGTTGCGCCGAGCGCCGTCCATGGCTGCATGCGAAGCCTGATGGTGGGCCGAGCGTTCATGCGAGCCCCGCCCACACGGCTAGCGCGATGGACCCCGAGACAAGCACGACGGCGAGCGTTTTGGTTCGATGCAGCTGCGTCCAGAGCAGCACGCCGGTCAGCGAGAGCAGGATGAACGAGCCGGCGATCGTATCGATCAGCAAGATCCACCCCATGCCGAGGCCGACGCCCCTATGTAGATTCGTCAGCATGGCGACGAACGTATTTTCGCTGCGCTTGAGCGTGACGAAATCATTGCCCTTCCAGTACTCGGCCGCGACGTTTTCGTGCGGCGTCGAGAACATCAACTGCCAGTGTTCGGGCTGCACCGTCGCGTGTTCTCCCCACGAGACGCGATGCTCTGGCTCAGCTTGTGCGCGAACGAGCCGGCCGCTCAGCGCATATTTCTCGCGCAGCCAATTTGCGAGCTCGGGCGGCGTTTGCGGCGCCGGGTTGGGCAACTTCGTCTGCACGGTGCTCACCAGCGGCGCACCGGTCGAAATCTTGGGCGGCCCGATGCGGTGGTTGAGCACGAATCCCGTGACGCCGAACAGCAGCCCGAGCGCGGCGCCCCAGAGGCCGACCCAGCCATGGACGTCGCGCAGCCACTTGATGAAGGTGGCGCGCCGGCTGCGCTTCATGCGCGGATCGGCAACGGGCGAGACGGCGGGGCGCAGCGGGGCGGCGGCTTCCGATACGGTCATGGTTCGCTCCAAAGGCGCAAAAGATTGTGGTAGCAGCCGACCAGATCGCGGCGCGCCGTTTCATCCGCTTCCGTGGCGTTCAAACGCTGGATGGCGTTGTCCATGTCGAACAACAGGGCGCGTTGGGCATCGCTGCGCACGAGGCTTTGCACCCAGAAAAAACTCGCGACCCGTACGCCGCGCGTGATCGGCGTGACGCGATGAACGCTGGTGGCGGGATAGACGATCATGTCCCCGGCCGGCAGCTTGACGGTGTGCGCGCCGTAGGTGTCTTCGATCACGAGTTCGCCGCCGTCGTACTCGTCGGGCGAGGAAAGAAAGAGCGTGGCCGACACATCGGTGCGCAATTTGACGCCGCTGCGCAGCATCCGCACTGCGCCGTCCACGTGATTGCCGAACGTCATGTCCTGCTCGTAGCGATTGAACAGCGGCGGATACACCTGGTTCGGCAATACGGCGCTGATAAAACGCGGATGCCGCTCGAGCGCGGCAAGCACGACATCCCCTAGCTCGTGTGCGATCGGGCTATGTTCGGCGATCTGCCGATTGCGCTTGACGGGCGCGCCCGAATAGCCGGCCGTCGCGCGGCCGTCGACCCACGCGTCGCCGGCCGCGTCGAGCCGGCTTCGGATGAAACGAATTTGTTCGGCGTTAAGCACGCCGGGGATCTGTAGCAGCATGGCGATTCTTTCGTTCGGGCCGCACCCGATGCGGGCCGAGGCGTATGTCGGTGCAGCCTCGTGGCGCAAGCAGGTGGCGACCGTTTTCTCAAAGCCGGTATTCGAACGTCGCGAGCAACGTGCGGCCGACACCCGGCACGGAACGGCCGCCATCGGACTGGATCAGCGCGTCGTAGTAGAACTTGTTCGTCAGATTCAATAGATTGAGGCGCACGTCCCACTTCTTCTCGTGATACGCGGCCGTGGCGTCCCAGCGCGTATAGCCGCCCACTTGCACGTAGTTCGTATTCGCCGCATAGCGCGCCGACATATACGTGGGGCCGCCGCCGATTTCCCAGTGCGGCGTGACGTTGTACGTCGTCCAGAGCGTCAACGTGTTGCGTGGCGTATTGGCGGGCACATGGCCTTGCGTGCCGTCGGCCGCGCGCAGAATCGTCGCGTCCATATACGTGTAGCCGCCGAACACCTGCCAATTCGGCGAGAGATGGCCCGTGACGCCCGCTTGATATCCGCGCACGCGGATGTCGCCGTCGAGCGAGTATTCGGTCGCTGAGACTTGCGTGCGCGCGTTGTCCTTCTCCTGTTGAAACAGCGCGGAGGTGACGGACAGATTGCCGCCTAGCAGATCCCACTTGCCGCCGATCTCATAAGATTTCGTATGCTCGGGGGCGAGATTCTGCGTGAGGTTGGTCACGGTCAGCGCTTCGAGCGACGGGTTGAACGACGTGCCGTACGAGAAGTAGTAAGACTGCCAATCCGTCGGCTGATAGATCGCTCCCGCCCGCACGCTCGTGAAGTAGTTCGTTTGCGCGGCATAAGCGGGCGCATTGACCGAATTGCTGATGTGCGCTTGAAAGCGATCCCAGCGCACGCCGCCTATCACCTTCCAGTGCGGGCCGATCGAGATCGTATCGTTCAGGTACGCGGCCAGCGACGTCGCGCCCGAATCGGCGCGGTTGCCGATGGTCTGCGTCACGCTCGCCGGCGTGGTCATGGCGATCGGATCGACGAGCGACACAATCGGCATGTTGTTGCGTGTGTAGGCTTGATTGCCGTAGCTGTCGTGGCCCACTTCGACGCCCGCGAGCAGATCGTGGCCGACCGATCCGGTGTCGAATCGATAGCGCACCATCGTGTCGTTGTAGACCGAATGATTCTCGATCACGCGGTCGTGGCTTTGCAGCTGCACGTAGAGATCTTGCAGCGGCAAGGTCGTGAAGTTGCCGTTGGACAGCGGTGTGCTGGTGGCGAGCGGCCCGGTCAAGACCTTGCCTGCGGCCGATTCGCGGGCGTCGGTCATCGAATGCGAGAAACGAATGCGGTTCGATACCGAAAGCGAATCGGAGAACTTGTGATCGATGCGCGCCGTGAAGCTCTGCACGTCTTGAATCGTGCGGTCGTCCGTCAGCCCGTAAAACGTATGCATCGACGGCGCGAACGCATGGCCGTCGATCGACTGCACGCCGTAGTCAGGCATGTCGTAGTTGTGTTGAATCAACGCCGAGAGCGTGATTTCGGTCGGCGTCCCGATGCCGAAGCGGATCGACGGCGCGATGCCGTAATCCTTGTTCTTCATGTCGTCGCGCGTGGAGCCGAGCGATTGACCGAACGCATCGATACGGAACGCGGCTGTCTCCGATAGGGGGTGATTCACATCCAGCGTCGTGCGATAGCGATCGTCGGTGCCGAGCGTCGTCGAGATTTCGCCCGAGGCTTTCAGCGTGGGCCGTTTGCTGACCTGATTGATGACGCCGCCTGTGGAGCCGCGACCGAACAGCATCGACGACGGCCCGTACAGGACATCGATCGATTCGAGATCGAACGTATCGCGGTAGTACTGGTTGCGGTCGCGAAAGCCATCGAGATAGATGTCGTTCTGCGCGGAGAAGCCGCGCAGGTTGATGTTGTTGCCGATCTGCCCACCCTCGGCGCCGCCGATCGTGATGCCGGGCGCGTTGCGCACGCTGTCTTGGAACGATGAGGCGCCTTGCGATTTCATGAGCGCTTGGTTGATCACCGTGACCGATTGGGCGATGTCGCGCTGGGCCGTGGGCGCCTTTGCACCGACCGAGGCCGTCTCGCTGCGGAAATCGCGATGCGCGGTGTTGCCGTCGACCCATACCTCCGGCAGCGTGGCGACCGAAGCGGAATCGGCCGCGGAGGGCGCCGGCGCCGTTGCGCTGGGCGGTGCGGCTTGGCCGGCGGCGCTTGCTGTGCCGGCTGCATCCTTCGGCGCCGAGCTGGCCGGCGCGGCGCTGCTCGCCTTAGTCGCTTCGGCGTGTGCCGCCAGCGGAAGTGTCGTGACCTGTAGCGCCAATGCGAGCTTGAGTGCGCGCGCGAGCGGCGTCTTCTTCAGCATGAAAAAACCCCTGTGTCGATCGTGGCGCCTAGGCGGTGCCGGCGCTTTCTTGGTGGACTGCGTTCCTCTACGAGAGTAGCGATTATAAATACAAATGAGAATGATTAGCATTAAAAATTGAAGAGACGAGGCGGACGCCAGTCGATGCAGCAGCCGCCAAGTGGCGAAGGAGAGGGAGAAGGCCGCAAAGGAGACTGCGGCGCAAGGGCGCGGCTAAGAGCCGCCTGGCTACCCGGTCGGGTGATCGATCGCCGCGTCGCTAGGCGCGGAGCGCGGCCACCTCAGTCCATCGCCGCGTGCGTGTCCGCGCCCGCCTGCCCCCGCGCGCGCGACGCGCGAATGAGCGCCAGGAGCGGGATGACGAGCAACGTGGCGACGAACATGAGCTTGAAGTCGTCCACGTAGGCAATCATCTGGGCCTGCTGGGTGATGCCTCGATCGAGGAGCGCGAAATCGATGCGCGAACCTGACGCGAGCAGCGGCTGAACCGCCGGGTTGAAAGGGGTGATATGCGCGGCCAGATCGGCGTGCGACACCTGCGTGTAGCGCGTCATCAGCGTTTGCACGATCGAAATGCCGATACTGCTGCCGATGTTGCGCATCAAGCTGTAGGTGGCGGTGCCGTCGGCGCGCAACTCGGGCGTGAGCGTCGAGAACGTCAACGTGCTGAGCGGCACGAACACTAGCCCGAGCCCGAAGCCTTGAATGACACCCGGCCAGACGATATCGGACGGCGAGAGCACGATCGTGTAATGCATCATCTGCCACAACGCCAACGCCGAGATGGCCAAGCCGGCGAACAGCATCAGCCGCGCGTCGACGCGCTTGAGCAGCTTGCCGGCGATCAGCATCGCGATCATCGTGCCGGCGCCGCTGGGCGCCGTGACGAGGCCGGCGGTGGCGACGGGATAGCCCATCAAGTTTTGCAGCATCGGCGGAATCAGCGCGCGCGTGGCGTAGAGCACCGCGCCGACGATGAAGATGAAGAACGTGCCGACCGTGAAGTTCGGATCGCGCAGTAGCTCACGCTTGAAGAACGAGGCCTTGCCGGCCGTCGCCGTATGCACGATGAAGAACGCGAAGCTGATGGCGGCAATCAGCGTTTCCGCGACGATCTCCTTCGAGGCGAACCAATCGAGTTGCTCGCCGCGATCGAGCAGCGCCTGCAGCGCGCCGATCGCTAGGGCGAGCGTGGCAAAGCCGAACTTGTCGAACGTCACGCCGAACTTGGGCGCCTTCCCGGGCAAAAACGCCGCGATACCCGCCAGCGCGAGCACGCCGACCGGCAGATTGATGAAAAACACCCAGCGCCACGAGTAGCTATCGGTCAACCAGCCGCCGAGCGTCGGCCCGATGATCGGCCCAACCATCACGCCCATCCCCCACACCGCCATGGCTTGGCCTTGCTTCTCGGGCGGATTGACATCGAGCAGGATCGATTGCGACAGCGGCACCAAGGCGGCGCCGAAGACACCCTGCAACAGGCGCGAAGCGACGATTTGCGCGACCGTCTCCGATAAGCCGCACAAGGCCGACGCCACGGTAAAGCCGACCACCGAGATCATCAGCAATCGCTTCACGGAGAAGCGGTCCGACAACCAGCCCGTAAGCGGGGTGGCGATCGCGGCCGCGACGATGTAGGAAGTGAGCACCCACGTGATCTCGTCTTGCGATGCCGATAGGCTGCCCTGCATGTGCGGGAGGGCGACGTTCGCGATCGTGCTGTCGAGCGTTTGCATCAACGTGGCCAGCATGATCGACAGCGTCAGCATCGGCCGATTCAGCGGGCGGCTCGGTGCGGCGGAGGAAAGCGTTTCACTCAAGGCGGTCTCCTGCGATCGGCAGGCACGGCAGCGATCTTCAATTAGTAAGCATGCTTATTATAAACGTGATAGAAATCGTGGGCCGAACGCCATCAGTGGGGCGCGTCGATTCGCCCCCTATAATCCGCGCATGGACCAGAGCTTCGAAAACCGTCTCAACTTTCTGATCACCGATGCGGGCCGGCTATGCGGGCGGCTCTTCGATCAACGCGCGAAGCGGCTCGGGCTGACGCGCGCGCAGAGTCGCGTGGTCGCCTACCTGACGTGGAAGGGCGAGATGAACCAGGCGCGCCTGGCCGAATTGCTCGATATCACGCCGATCTCTTTGACGCGCCTGCTAGACCGGATGGAGGCTTGCGGCTGGCTAGAGCGCGTCGCGAGCGGCGACGATCGCCGTGCGTTCGTGATTCGATTGACGCGCAAGGCGCGCGCCATCTTTCCGCGCGTGCTGGAAGTAGGGGACGAAGTGGCGGAGGAGGGGCTGCGCGGGTTGTCTGGCGCTGAGCGCGAGACGCTAATCCGCCTGCTGCAACGCGTGCGAGGCAATTTTGTGGAAGGGATCGGCGAAGACGGCGAGTAGCGCGGGCCGATCGTCGGCTTGTAGGCCGCGGGTTCTCGTACCCGCGCCGATACGGCCGATTGCGCTCGGCCAAGCGTACGCATCGAGCGGGACACGCGCTTGGCCGGGCCGGAACAACAGGTCAAGCCACCGTTTCGCGCTCCGGCGTGGCGCTGATCTTATGGATCGAAAGGTCCGCACCATCGAACTCGTTCTCGTCATCGAGCCGGATGCCAACGGTTGCGCGCAGGATGCCGTAGACGAGCGCGCCCCCGGCCGTGGCGACGACGATGGCCGCTAGCGTGCCGATCACTTGCGCGAGCAATGAGACGCCGCCGGCGCCCCCCAGCGCTTTCATGCCGAAGATCCCGGCGGCGATGCCGCCCCAGGCGCCGCACAAACCGTGCAGCGGCCACACGCCGAGCACATCGTCGATGCGCCAGCGGTTCTGCACGCACGTGAACATATGGACGAACAAAGCACCGGCGATCACACCGGTGATGAGCGCGCCGATCGGATGCATGATGTCCGAGCCGGCGCAGACGGCGACGAGCCCGGCGAGCGGGCCGTTGTAGGCGAAGCCCGGATCGTTGCGCCCCGCGAGCCAAGCGGCCAAGGTGCCGCCCACCATCGCCATCAACGAGTTCACGGCCACGAGCCCGCTGATCTTATCGATTGTCTGCGCGCTCATGACGTTAAAGCCGAACCAGCCGACCGCGAGCACCCAAGCCCCCAGCGCTAGAAACGGGATGTTCGACGGCGGATGAGCGGCCATTCGCCCGTCGCGCTGATAGCGGCCGCGACGCGCGCCAAGCAGCAGTACGGCCGGCAACGCCACCCAGCCCCCGAAGGCATGCACGACGACAGAGCCGGCGAAATCGTGAAACTGCGCGCCGACGGTTGCGGCGAGCCAGCTCTGCAGGCCGAATCGATCGTTCCAGGCGATGCCTTCGAAGAACGGGTAGATGAAGCCGACGAGAATGAAGGTGGCGCAAAGCTGCGGGTTGAACTTGGCCCGTTCGGCGATGCCCCCGGAGACGATAGCTGGAATCGCGGCGGCGAACGTCAGCAGGAAGAAGAACCGCACGAGTTGGTAGCCGTTGTGCTCGGCGAGCGTCGCCGCATCCCCGAAAAACTGCACGCCGTAAGCGATCGTATAGCCGATGAAGAAATAGGCGATCGTGGAGACAGCGAAATCGACGAGGATTTTGACGAGCGCATTGACTTGGTTTTTCTTGCGGACGGTGCCGAGTTCCAAGAAGGCGAAGCCCGCATGCATGGCGAGCACCATTCCGGCGCCCAACAAGAGGAACAAGGTGTCCGCGCCCGTTTTCAACTCATTCATAGCTCTAGGTGTGCGCAAAAAAAGGGCATTTAATGCAAGAAGCGGACCAAGTTGGTGAATGACTGTCCTATCGTTGTGCAAGACCTGCGCCGTGACTGGGCGAGTGCGACGACAACGTCCCTATCGGAGGCTCGCCCTCCATGCCCGGCTGCACAGCGGTAGTGCTAGTGATGCACAGAGATCGAGCGTCTGCACTTCAGTTGCGCATTTCATGCACCGAATGGATTTGAGCGGATCCTCTGTCCGTGTGTCATTCGCCTTTCATTCGACCCCCGTATCGTGGCTCGGCGACGCGCGCGCGAAAGACGTCCCCAGACGCCGTCATCACCCGAGAGAGTCCAAACGACATGACGAACGAGAAGACCCCCGATCTATCCCTGGCTGAATCGAACATCGGCGTCTCCCGCCGCGGCTTTCTGAAGCTGGCTGGCGCATCGGGTTTCGCGACCGCCACGGGCGCGCTTGCCACTGCCGCTATAGCGGCCGATTCGAACGCGCCCGCCGATGGCACGCCGGAACAAATCCACCTGACCTGGGGCGATGATCCCACGCGGGAAGTGGTCATCTCGTGGGCGTCGCAAGCGGCGGCGATTCATCCGCGGGTAACGCTCAGCGCCGATCACGGCCACAGCGAAACGGTGCCTGCCGTGCAGCGCACCTATACGGACGGGCTCAACGGCGTGGTCGTGTTCACCTACCACGCGCAGTTGCGCGATCTCAAACCGGGCGCGACGTACCGCTACGAAGTGACGGCCGACAACAGCAGCCTCATCGGCAGCCCGTTTGCCGCGAGCTTCACGACCGCGCCGCGCGGGCGCAAGCCGTTTCGCTTCACGAGCTATGGCGATCTGGCGACGCCGAATACGGCGTGGGTATTGTCGTCGCCGCAAAGCCGCTTCGCCGTGGAAGCCGTCGAGCGCTTCCAGCCGCTGTTTCATTTGCTAAACGGCGACCTTTGCTACGCGAATCTCAATCCGACCCATCAAACCGACGTCTGGCGCGACTTCGGCAACAACAATCAAAGCTCGGCGGCCAATCGTCCTTGGATGCCGTGTCCCGGCAATCATGAGCTCGAGTTTTATAACGGCCAGCAAGGCCTCGATTCGTATTTGACGCGCTATACGCTGCCCGAGAACGGCACGCGTTTTCCGGGACGCTGGTACGCGTTCCAAGTGAGCTCGGTGCTGTTCATTTCACTCGATGCCGACGACATCGTTTATCAGGACGCGGCTGCGTTCGTGGCCGGGCCCGCACCGCTCATACCGGCGCCGAGCACCGGCAATGCGCCGATTCAGCCCGGCACGTCGCTGTACGTGCGCGGCTACAGCAACGGCGAGCAAACGCGCTGGCTCGAAAAGACGCTGCGCCGCGCGGCCGACGATCGCGACATCGATTGGATCGTCGTGCAGATGCATCAGGATGCGCTGAGCTCGTCGAAGACGGGCAACGGTTCCGACAAAGCACTGCGCGAAGAATGGCTACCGTTGTTCGAGCGTTACGGCGTCGATCTCGTGCTCTGCGGACACGATCACGACTACGAGCGCAGCTACCCGGTATGCGGCTGCTTCCGTCACATGGGGACGGACGTCAAGACGGGCGAGCGCGTGAATACGCTCACGCCGCGGCCGGTGCGTCATGCCCAGGTGGGCGCGAACACGTTCGACATGAGCCGCGGCACGATCCACTTGATCCTCGGCGGCGGCGGCACGAGTGCGCCGCTCGATGTCTACGGCCTCGATACGGGCACAGGCAATCCGCAAGCCAAGATTTTCACGAAACCGAACCGGCCGATGCCGGGGACGGCCGAGGGGACGTTCGTGCGGGCGCCGGCCGATGCGGTTGAAGACGCGGTGTGGTCGGCCCGGCGGGACACCGACACGGGCTATGGGATCGCCGTATTCGATGTGGACCCCGGCGAGCACGGCGGCAAGACGACGATCACGATGAGCTACTACCACGCCCCCGGCGCGGACCGCACGCCGACTGGCGATTACGAGCTGTTCGAAACCGTCACGCTGGTGAAGTCGCGGCGATAACTCACATCACCGCCCCCAACTGCCACGGTACGAATTCGTTCTGCCCGTAGCCGTGGCTTTCGCTTTTCGTGCGCTGTCCCGATGCCGTCGCGAGCATGAGTTCAAAGATCGCAGCGCCGACCTCGTCGACGCTCTGCTGACCATCTAAGATCGTCCCGCAGTTCAGATCGATATCCTCTTGCTGGCGCTGCCACAACGCGCTATTCGTGCCGAATTTCAGCGACGGCGCCGGCGCGCAGCCGTAGGCCGAGCCGCGGCCCGTCGTAAAGCAGATCAAGTTGGCGCCGCCGGCCACCTGGCCCGTTGCCGATACGGGATCGTACCCAGGCGTATCCATGAACACGAGCCCATGCGCGCGCACCGGCTCCGCGTATTCGTATGTTTCGACGAGCGGCGTCGTGCCGCCTTTCGCCACCGCGCCGAGCGACTTCTCGAGGATCGTCGTCAAGCCGCCCGCCTTGTTGCCGGCCGACGGATTGTTGTTCATGTTGGCGTTCGTCCGCGCGCAGTACTCCTCCCACCAGCGCAGCCGCGCGATCAGCTTTTCGCCCACCTCGCGCGAGGCGGCGCGACGTGTCAGCAGATGCTCCGCGCCGTAGATCTCGGGTGTTTCGGAAAGAATCGCCGTGCCGCCGTGCGCCACCAGACGATCCACGGCCGAACCGAGTGCGGGGTTCGCCGAAATGCCCGAATAACTATCGGAGCCTCCGCATTGCAGGCCTACGGTGAGATGGCTCGCGTCCACCGGCTCGCGCGTCACACGGTTGGCTTGCACCAGCAGCTCGCGCACGCGTTCGATGCCCGCCGCCACCGTGCGGGCCGTTCCGCCGGTTTGTTGGATCGTCATCGTCGCAAGCTGCGCGCTGCGTTCGAGATGCTCGGTTTCCACTAGCGCATCGATTTGGTTGGTCTCGCAACCAAGCCCAACGATGAGCACCGCGAAGAAATTCGGATGCTTGGCGTAGCCGGCGAGCGTACGCCTGAGCACGTCGATCGGCTCGCCTTCGGAAGCCATGGCGCATCCCTGCCCATGCGTCAGCGCGACGACGCCGTCCACATTGGGGAAGGCGTCGAGCGCCTCGGGATGGATGTCGCGGCGAAACTGATCGGCAATCGCGCGTGCCACGGTGGCAGAACAGTTGACCGTCGTCAGGATGCCGATATAGTTGCGCGTCGCGATGCGGCCGTCGGCACGTCGAATGCCGTCGAACGTGGCGCGTTGCGCGGCGCGCGGCGTCTCATGCACGTCCACGCCGAACGCATAATCGCGCTCGAATTCGCCCATCGAAAGATTATGCATATGGACGTGCTCCCCGCATCGAATCGGGCGGCTCGCAAAGCCGATGATCTGCCCATAGCGGCGTACCGGCGCGCCAGCGGCCACGTCGCGCACCGCCACCTTATGGCCGGGAGGAATCAGACCGGCCACGCGATGTTCGGCGTAAAGCGGCGCGCCGGGCACGAGTTGTTCGCGCGCGAGGGCCACGTCGTCGCGCGGATCAAGCAGAATCAACGCGCTAGAAAGCTGCGGCGCAGGCCGTTGGCTACTCGAAGTCATTGCAGGGCTCCCGCGTACGCACCGCGCACGCCGACATAGATGGAATAGATAGATGTGGACGCCGCGATGAAAAGACGATTGCGCAGCGGCCCGCCGAAGACGAGATTCGCCACGGTTTCGGGCACCAGGATCTTGCCGAGGAGCGTGCCGTCGGGCGCGTAGCAGTGAATGCCGTCGCCTGCGCTCGTCCAGACGTTGCCGTGCTCGTCCACGCGCATGCCGTCGGGCACACCCGGCGCAATTTCCGCGAACACGCGCCCGTTATGCAAGCGGCCGCGCGCATCCACATCGAACACTCGGATATGGTGCGGGCCGTTTTCGATGTGCGAGGCGCCGGAATCGGCCACATAGAGCCGCGCTTCGTCGGGCGAGAACGCCAGGCCGTTCGGCTTCGCGAAGTCGTCTGCCACGCGCTCGACCTCGCCTGTGTCCGGAGCGACGCGATACACGTGACACGCGCCGATCTCGCTCGGGGCGCGATAGCCTTCGTAGTCGCTCAGAATGCCGTAGTCGGGATCCGTAAACCAGACAGCGCCATCCGATTGCACGACGACGTCGTTCGGCGAATTGAACCGGCGGCCGTTGTGGCGATCCGCGATGACGGTGATGCGCCCGTCATGCTCGGTGCGCGTGACGCGGCGCGTGCCGTGCTCGCAACTCACGAGTCGGCATTCCCGGTCCAACGTGTTGCCGTTGCTGAAGTTCGCGTTCGCGCGAAACACCCCCGCGCCGATGCCGGGCACCCAGCGCATCATGCGGTTATTGGGGATGTCGCTCCAAACGAGCATGTCAGCCGCCGGAAACCACACCGGCCCTTCGGCCCACATGCTGCCGCCCGCGAGCTTTTCGAACGGCGCGTTCGGCTGCAGCAGCGCGCGAAAGCGCGCGTCGTGGACCTCGTATTCGTTGGGATTCATTTGTTGTCCTAAGTAATGCTCGTTGCGACCTTCAAAAAAAATGCCTCGGCACGCCGCTCATTGGCGCGCTTTGTGTCCGCTCGCGACGACCACGGCGATGATGAGCACCCCATAGACGATCGAACGGACGCCCGCGCCTGCGCCCAAGGCGTTCAGCATGGCGTTGGTGAGATACAGAAACAGCGACGCGCCCCAGACGCCCGCGACAGTGCCTTTGCCTCCCGCCACTTCCGTGCCGCCGATCACGACCACCGCCACGGAAATCAGCATGTATTCCACGCCCATGTCGAGCGCTGCGCCGCCCGATACGGCGGCCAGCAGCAGCCCCGTCAACGCGGCGATGATTGCAGCGAGCACATACGTCACCCAGCGCACGCGTTCGACGCGCACCCCCGCGAGCCACGCGGCTCGCGCGTTTTGACCCAGCGCCGACAGCGCACGGCCAAATACGGTCCGATGCAGGACGAACGCCAATGCAAGCGAGAGCACGAGCGCGAGCCACGCGATGTCGGGTACGCCGAAGAGCCGAGCATTCGCGAATGCTTGCAACGCGTGAGGCGGGGCGGGCATGCCGCGACTTTGCGTGATCGCGATCGACTGCACGATGAAACTCGACGAGAGCGTGGCGATGATGGGCGGGATGCGCAGCACGCGAATCAGCAGGTAGTTCGCCAGGCCCACGAGCACGCCCACCGCAAGCGCCACCCCGATGCCGATCAAAATCAAATCGTCGCGACCTTTCATCAACTGCACGCCGAGCACGCCGCTTAGCGCGATCGCCGAAGGCATCGACAAATCGATATTGCCGGGGCCGGCCGTGATGACGATCATCTGGCCCAGGCCCACCAGCACCATGAACACGGCGAACACGAGCGCGGTGACGACGACGTTGCCGGCAATCGAGAAGCCGAACACGGCGGCGATGACGAACCAGACGAGGATCGCGCCGGCGAACGACCAGAGCCAGGGCGTCTCCAGCGCGCGCAGTCGCGCCGCGAAGCCGATGCCGACGGGCGACCCTGCCGATCCATCGTCCGACGATCGCGCGGCGGGCGCTTGGCGGGTGCTTGAATCGTTGCTGCTCATCGCTGGCCTCCGCGCCGTTGCAGCAGCACGCGCAGCGAGAGCACGACGATCAGAATCGCGCCCTGCATACCCACCTGCCAATCCGGCGACACATTCAGAAAAGCGAGAAACGAGGCTGCCAGCGTGAGCGTCGTGGCGCCGAGTACGGCGCCGATCACGGACACACGACCGCCGATGAACTCGCCGCCGCCCAGGATCACGGCGGCAATCGACAGCAGCGTGTAGCGCAGCGCGAGATTCGCATCCGCCGAGGTGGTGAGCCCAAGCAAGCAGAGCCCCGACAGCACGCCGAAGAGAGCCGCGATGCCGTACAGCAGCGCTTTGCCCCTCACGAGCGACCAGCCGAAACGCCGCATCGCGCGCGGGTTGCCCCCCGTGCCGCGCAGCCGCACGCCGAACGAAGAGCGCATCAGCAAGAGATGCACGAGCACGGCGATCACGGTCGACCAGAGAATCGGCGCGGCGACGAAAGGCGTTTGATATCCCATCACCGAGGTGAGCCACGCCGGGCTCGCGCCGCCCGGCGTCGGCAGCAGCAGCACGGCGAGCCCGTTCCAGACGAACGAAAGGCCGAGCGTGACGACGATCGACGGAATCTGCCGGTACTCGACAAGCGCGCCCACGGCCGCATACAGCAGGACGCAACCGGCCAGCGCCGCAATGCCGACGAGCGGCCGATCCGCCAGCAGCGTGGCCCCGATGCACGCGACTAAGCTGACGAAGGGCCCAATCGACAAATCGAGATCGTTGGCGGTGATGATCGCCAGTTGCGCAAGCGTCGCGAGCACGAGCGGGACGGCGAGATTGAGCAGCAGCCCGATGCCGAAGTAGCTGAAGGTGGCGGGCTGCAGAAAGAAGATCGGCGCCAGCACCGCGACGAGCGAAAACGCAGGCAGCAGCGCGCGTAGCGTTGCACGATCGAGCGTCCAATTCATGCTGCGGCCTCCTCGGTGTCGGCGAAGCTCGCCGCCAGCAGCGACTGCTCGTTGCATTCGTGGGCGTGCAAGAGCCGTGTTACACGACCCGCTCGGAACACGTAGGTCCGATCACAGTGAGCGAACTCGTCGTTCTCGGTGGTGTACCAGATGAACGTGCGGCCACGCGCCGCTTCCTCGCGGATGAGCCGATACAGCTCGCGCTTCGTGCCGATATCGACGCCGCGCGTGGGATCGTCCATCAGAATCAATTGCGCATCGGATGCGAGCGCGCGCGCAAACAGCACCTTCTGCTGATTGCCGCCCGACAGCGAAAGAATGCCCGCGGCGGAGGAGGCGCCGCGGATGCCGATGCGCTCCGTCCAAGTGTTGGTGAGTGCGGACGCCGCGCGGCGATCGATTACACGGGGAATCAGACCGAACGGCCGCGCGGACGTGTTGGGCTTGCCGCGGCCGCCAAGCAGCCATCGAATGTCCAGGTTTTGCGCGATCGACCATAGCGGAAAGACGCCGTCGCGCGGGCGGTCGCCCGCCACGAACGCCACCCGTTCCCGCGCTTTCGTGGCCGCCTCGTAAATCGCGAGCAAGGCTTCGCTCTGCCCTTGGCCGGCCAGCCCCGCGAAGCCGATGATTTCGCCGCGCGATGCATCGATGCGAGCGCGTGCATCCGGCCCAAGCCTCCACTGATAGGCAGGCGTGGCGCGAGCGTCGCCGTTGCCGGGTTCGCGCCGCGTCGCCGGTACGGCATGGGCATCGAGTTCCTGGCCCATGGCGGCGACGATCGCATCATGGCTAATCGCCTCACGCGGCAGCACCGCGGCCACGCGGCCGTCGCGCATCACGTGTACGCGATGCGCGGCCTGCACGATTTCACCAAGCATGTGGCTGATCAGGATCGTCGCGATGCCGCGCTCGCCGGCCTTGGCGACGAACGCGAGCAGCTGTGCGGCGGTATGGGCGTCGAGGCTCGAGGTAGGCTCATCCAAGATCACGAGCTTGACGGGATCGCTGACGACGGTGAACGCGCGCGCGATCTCCACCATCTGACGCTGAGTCAACGTGAGATCGGCGATGAGCTCATGCCCCTTCAGTCCGTGCCCGGGAAAAATCGCGTCGAGCTGCTCGAGCATGAGGCGCGTGGCGCGCCGGCGCCAGTCATGCCCGCGCAGTGCCGGGTGCAGGATCGACATGTTCTCGGCCACGCTCAGGTTCGCGCACAGCGATAGCTCCTGAAACACGCAGCGCACGCCGGCGGCACGCGCTGCGTTCGGATCGAAGTCGGACACTTGACGGCCCTCGATCGCCATGGTCCCTTCGTCGGCCCGAAACACGCCGGTGAGCACGGCCATCAGCGTGGATTTGCCGGCCCCGTTGTGGCCGGCGATACCGACACATTCGCCGGATCGAATCTCGAGCCGGACATCGGCCAGCGCTTTCACGCGGCCGAACGTCTTGCCGATTCCCTCGAGCGCGATCAGCGCCGGCGGCGCGCCGCTCGGCAGCGGCTGCGGCTTTCCGAGGGCATGAGCGTCGACCAATTCGTCCTCCTGCGTATCGTTCGTCCGGCGTCGATGGCGGCAAGCCGTTACTTGGCGTCGACGACCTTGAGCACTTCGTCCCGCGTAAACAGCTTGTTGGCGATCCCACCCGAGGGCGTCTTCGCGAGGACGGCGTCGAGATCGTCGGCCGTGACAGACATCAGCGGCATGCGGATATCGTGCGGGAGCTTCTTGCCGGCCAGCAACTGCTGTGTGACCCAGAACGCGAACGTCGAGCAGCCGGGCGGGATCGTCACGGAGAGCGTGTCGTACCCGCCGTTTTTACGCTGCTGCGCCCACCACGCGAGCTCCTCCTGACGATTGCCGAGGATGATGATCGGGGTGGGGCGGCCGGCTTCCTTGATCGCGTTGGCCGCGCCGAAGCCGTCGCCGCCTTGATCGACGACACCATCGATCTTCGGCAAGGTCGGCAAGATGCCCGCCACTTGTTTCTGCGCGACCGTCTGCGTCCAATCGCCATGCACCGAGCCGACGATCTTGAGGCCGGGGTACTTCTTGATTTCGTCGACGATGCCGCGGTGAATCTCATCATCGACCGATACGCCGGCGAGGCCCCGGATCTCGAGCAGATTGCCTTTGCCGTTCAGGCGCTTGGCCATGTAGTCGATCTGCATGGCGCCCAGTTGATGGAAATCGACGGCGATGCGGTACGCGCATGGTTCCGTGGCGATGCCGTCGAACGTCACGACGGTGACGCCCGCGGCGCAGGCTTGCTTGATGACGCCGTTGAGCGCGGTGGGCGAGGCGGCGTCGATGGCGATCGCCTTGTAGCCCTGCAAGATCAAGTTTTGGATTTGCTGCGCCTGCTCAGTGGCCTGATTCTCCGCCGTCGTGAACGTGGGCGCCGCCGCGACGATGCCGGATTTGACGGCCGGATCGGCCACCTCGGCCCAGCTCTTGAGCATGGTTTGGCGCCAACTGTTGCCGGCATAGTTGTTGGACAGCGCTACCTTCATCGCCGCCGTGCTGCCGGCGGCCGCGGTTTGCGCCTGGGCCGCGCCGTTGGCGACGAGACAAAACCCGAGAACTGCGGAAGCGAGGTACGAACGCACTTGCTGTCTCCTTTGATTTGATTGGAATGTCCACGCGCAGCGCAGCGATGCGGCAAAACTCAGGGAGCGCACGAGGGGACGAGAAGGTCGAGCTCGATTGACGGCTAGCCTCGGTTAACTAATATACTAGTTGAACGACGATTTGGGTGGACTTTTCTGCGCGCCGCGCAGGGGAGATCGGCCCGGAGAGTGCTGGATACGGCCGAGGCCTCGGTTGCGCGCCCGCCAGCCCGTAGAATGACGCCTTGATTAGGGTGCCGCGCCCAAGCTAATGAAAACCGACCGTAACGATCCCGAGCAATTCATCGCGCGCGTGCTGCCTCGCGCCACTTCTCTAGACCGCGCACAGCCGCTCTCCACGCAGATTTACGATTTGCTGCGCGAGGCGATCGTCACCATGGCCGTTTTGCCTGCGGACGTGATTTTCGAGCGCGCGTTGAGCGAGACGCTCGGCATCTCGCGCACGCCGGTGCGCGAGGCGCTGCAGCGGTTGGCCCGCGAAGAGCTCGTGACGATTGCGGCGCAGTCGGGCACCTTCGTCGCGCCGGTGTTGCGCGAGCAGTTCACGGAAGGCGCGTTGATCCGGCGCGTGCTCGAAAGCGCAAGCATTCGCCGCGCGGCCGAAATGATCACTGCGCGCGAACTCGATACCTTGCACGACATCCAGGAAGTGCATCGGCGTGCGATCGAGCGGGGCGATCCGGTGGAAGCGATACGGCAGGACAACCGGTTTCATGCAGCGGTGGGGGCGGCGGCTCGGCTACCGAAGGTGTTGCAATTGATCGAGCTGGTTAGGGCGCCTATCGATCGAGTGCGTTATGTGACGGCGCGCGAGCCGGAAGAAGGAGCGATGACGCTTGCCCAGCATCAGCGTGTACTCGACGCCTTGGTCGCGCATGATCCCGATGCGGCGGAGCGTGCGTTGCTCGCGCACCTCGACGACGCGCTGCTGAGGCAACAACGCGTGTTCGACGAGCACGTCGAACTATTCGAGGGGGAGGCGGGGCGGTGAAGCGCCGCTCGTGATACCGGGCAAGATTTGGGTGGGCCGATTCGCCGAGCGGGCGGAGATTAGCGCGGTGTCGAGTTAAGACCCTTCGTCGATTCGTTTATTGGCTTTATCGACCTGTCGCCACATCGTGAACCAGTCGATCACGACGTTGACGAACAGCCAGATCAGGGCAAGCATCCACACGAAGAAATCGACGGAGATATGATCGGCCTGAAGCGCAGCCGCAACGACGATCACCAGCCACCCTGAGCCGAAACGCCAAAGCCACGACTTATATTTACGAAGATACAACTGCTGTAGCCCGAGACCGCCAATGCAAATCGATAAAGCCATCGCGGTGGAAAACGATTTGTGATTCGGATTTCTCATCGAACCGATCTTGAACATTTCGAGTGCCATAGGGACGTCTCCAAGCAGGGTGTGGTGAGGACGCTTATTATCTGGATGAATTTGTGACAAGTATGCATGATCGGTCTGTGCGGATGCAAAGGGTTCATTGCGTGCCTTACGCTATGGTGTCATTTTGGTGTTTTTCTCAGATATCGGGATGGAGAAGGCGAGGCTCCGGTTGAGATGCGGCAGTAGCGATAGCGAATTCGCTTTGTTACTCACCGCGTATTAACGCGAGCAATGTCAGTCAAACCCATGTGGATTGCGGCTCATGAATAACCAGAAAACCACGTTGATCGACACGACGCTCGAGCGCATCGAGACTAACCTGATCCATCGCCGAACGGACAAGGAGGCGGTCGAGTTGTATCGGTTGACGATGCACGACGGCTGCTATTTCGCGGCCCGCAGCGACATCGATCCCGAAGGATTCGAGCGCATCGAGCGTCTGAGGCCTGGTGCGATCGTGCGCATTTGCGCGTTCGAGCAGGGCGGTCGTCGCCAGATCGCTTGGATCAGGAGCGTCGAATGGGGGATTCCCCCTTATGACCTACTGGGGCAAAGGCAGCGAAATCTCACGCTGTTGCCCGTCTCGCTCTGTCTCCTAGTGGCGAGCCTTGCAGCGTTGGGGATTCACGCTTCGCTTGTCACCGGGCTCGCCATCCTCGTCGTGATCGTCAGCTTATTGGGCGGCGTCATTGCCGTCGTCGGTCTGATCGCCTCGCTGAATCCCGCACGGGTTGAAGCTCAGAAGCGGTGGCGCAGCGAGCCGTACCGGTCGGTCGACGGAGGAAGTGGTCAATGACGCGCGGGACCATGCAAATCGTATCCGGCGCGGTGATATCGGTGAGCCAGAAACGCGTCGAGATTGACGTGTGGAGCCCGAATATAGGGCGAACCACCGATCAAAATGAACAAATCACTTTCCGGCTCGACGCCATTGACCTACCGCTGATACTCAAGACCGGTAAAACGCATGAGCTCTTCATTGCGCATGGCGACCGGTTGGATGTCGCGTGTATTGAGTGTTCGGATCACCTGGCGATCTTGGGTATCCGTAATGTGAACGATGGCTCGATCTATATGGTGCGAACGGCTAACGTCGTGAGCGTACGGCGGGAGATCTACATGTCGATTTTTGCTGTCATCGCTTTCGGGATCGCTTCTGGCGTGATTGGGCTGGCCCAAAGGAGCATGCATGCTGCCGTGGATTTATTTTTGATCGGCGCGGCGGTTTCCGTGGGCTTCGGCGCCGTTAGCGCCATCGTTCGTTTGCTGTCCGGCTGGAGCGTATGGCCGGATCTCAGAAAGCTCGTGCAGCCGGGCGGCAAACGCGAGATGGACGCGGCGCGCCTGGCGCTTGCCCTCGAACCGAAAGAAGGACGCGCGATTCGGTTTCTTTGAACGTCCCGTACAGCGCATCGTCGGGCAAGCCCTTTCCACATACCGCGCAATTATGTTGAGTCTGGCGGGAACACGAAGCCCCACATAGGCCGGGTCGAGAAATACTGCTCGTATACCGTCAAAAATACCGTCGCGTCACGGTGCTTGTAGCGAGGCGACGATAGGCAATGCTGGACGGTGCCCGCAATCGTTCAGAGCGTTTCCAGCATCTGAAGCGTTTCCGGGTGCTTGGCGACCAGTCGGATCAATGTGGCGGCCTGTGCGTTGGGCTTGGCTTTGCCTTGCTCCCAATTCTGATAAGTGCGCACGTTGATCCGCAGGCTTCGGGCCATGACGGCTTGCGACGCGTGAGAGGCTTCGCGCACGGTCTTGATTTCGGCCGGCGAGACTTCGAGCGCATCGGGCACATCGGCCTTGACCTTGCGCAGCGTGATTTTTCCTTCGCGTTCGGCAGCAAGGGCGTCGAGACCCTCAGTCAGTTCAGCAAACAGATTTCGCTTCTTCATTGCTCGCTCGTATCATGACCTCTCCTTCCAGTAGCTGCGCGAAGGCTTTGCGTTTGTCCCGACGCCTGAATCCTTAGTTTCCCGCGCCTCTCATAGCGGTTCTTATTCCTGTATCGGCGGCCATTGGCGAGCCGCATGTACGACGTTCAGCACGCGAACCAGATCGCCAACTATGTCATAGATCAAGATGTAATTTCGATGAACAACCAGTTCGCGCGTGCCAGTTATGCGGCCCAAGCGACCAAGGGTGGGGCGATCGACCAGCCACGACGCCTTTTCCGCGAACATCTCATCGAGATCCAACGCTGCAGTGGGGTTATCGGCTTCGATGTGGTCGTATATGTTGTCGCGATCCTCGATCGATTCCAGCGTCCAAAACAACTCCATCACTTCGAAGCGTCAAGCCGACGACGAGTGTTGGCTCGACGGGCTGCGAATTTGGCTTCAACGTCGGCGGACGGTACGAGATTGCCGGCGTCGGCCGAGGCTTGTGATCGCTCAACCTTGGCGCGCAACCAAGCGTCGTATTCAGCGGTTTTTTCTTGCTGTTTGACGTAGTCGCGCATGAAGTCGCGCAAGAGTTGAGCGCCAGTGCGGTCGTGGGCCTTGGCGACTGCGGAAAACTCGTTTTTTAGGGCTTCGTCGACCCGAAAAGTAAAGGTAGCCTCTGTCATGGCCGCGCTCCCCGATGTGTTACACGATAAGTGCATAGTAGCACAGTCAGGTTGTATCCATGGGAGGCAGACTGCGAGGTGGATGACGATGTCGAGCTTCCAGCCGTGTTCGACGGCTGATGGCGGACCTCAAGCCGCCTCATCGAACTGGCTGCGGTACTTGATAAACCCACGCTTTCGGTCGCCACGGAACCCAACGTGCTCGAAAAATCGGTGCGCGTTGACCCGGGAGACCGAACTGAGCAGCATGATCTTGGAGCAGTTCCGTGAAAGGCAAAATCGCTCGACCTCATATAGAAGCGCTTGCCCTGCCGTGGACTTGGTGCAACGAATTATGACCGTCCCGTGGGCGACGCCGTCGACAGCATCCTTTCGACATACCGCGCGATTGTGTTTAGCCTGGCTGGAAAGGCTTGTCCTGCATAGGCAGAGTACTGAAAAGTTGCTCGTAGACCGTCAGAAATACCGGCAATAGGCGGTGACCGTACCGAGACATCAATAGACAATGCGCGATGAATCGGAACCGCTATGGCGTTGTTACGGCGGAAAACGAATCTGAGAGAATTGTCTTCCGGCCAGGATCGCGCGCCGTTCGATTTCTGAAGCCGAGTCAATCAACTCCTGTTGCTCGAGAAACATGAGGAAGGCGCGGGTAGAAACCTTGCGACAGTTATCCGGCAGCAGAAAACTGGCGCGGGCGATCTTGTGATCCTCGAATAAGAACACACCCGTTTGATCGGCGGCAAGGCCGAACTCGCTCATC
>Ga0157369_10000599_pt1 | contig 46911 bp, 47 predicted proteins | sample C25metaG_FD_113461 | JGI IMG/M metagenome (GOLD analysis project Ga0157369, IMG submission 113461) | Corn rhizosphere microbial communities from Kellogg Biological Station, Michigan, USA - C2-5 metaG | ecosystem: Host-associated > Plants > Roots > Rhizosphere > Soil | place: USA: Michigan... | reverse complement strand
TCTGGCCTCCGAGCTCGGCATGGGCCTCGTGCCGTGGAGCCCGCTCGCGATGGGCGTGCTCTCGGGCAAATATAAACCGTCGCAGGGCAGCTTCACCGGCAGCGGGCGTCTGGAAACCGTGCTGGCCCAAAACCCCGGTGCCAAACCGCCGCCCGGCTTCGACAAGCTGACCGAGCGCAATTTCCGCATCGTCGCAGAATTGGAGACGGTCGCGCGAGAAGCGAATCGCCCGATGGCGCAGGTGGCGCTGAACTGGCTGCATCAGAAGCGCGGCGTGGCGAGCATCATCGTCGGCGCAACGAAGCCGGAGCAGCTACGCGATTCGCTGGCGTCGCTCGAGTTCACGCTGGATCCGACGCTCGTGGCGCGTCTCGACGCCGCCTCGGAACCCGCGCGCCCGTTCCCCTACTACATGTTCGAGGATGGACATCAGGCGCGCATCCATGGGCATGTCGACGTGCGCAACAAGCCGGACGCGTACGACCGGCCCGTGCGCGTGCCGGCCCCGCAGAAGAGCGCCTAAACGAGACTGCTCCGCCAAGCGCCGCCCGCCGCAGGGCGGTTAGGCCGCCACCGCCAAGCGCTCGCGGAGACGCTGCGCCGCACGGACCATGTTCGCGAGCGCGGCTTCGGTCTCCGGCCAGCCGCGCGTTTTCAGCCCGCAATCGGGGTTGACCCAAAGCCGCTCGGCCGGGATGACCTCGCAGGCGCGCTCCAGCAATCGTTCCATCGCTTCGGTCGTCGGCACGCGCGGCGAATGGATATCGTAGACGCCAGGCCCGATCTCGTTCGGATACGCGAATGCGCCGAAGCCGTCGAGCAGTTCCATCGCCGAACGCGACGTCTCGATCGTGATCACATCGGCATCCATCGCCGCGATCGACGGCAAGATGTCGTTGAACTCCGAATAGCACATGTGCGTATGAATCTGCGTTTCGTCGGCCACACCGGCCGCCGAGATGCGGAACGCACGCGTCGCCCATTCCAGGTAGGCCGGCCAATCCGCGCGGCGCAGCGGCAGGCCCTCGCGGAACGCCGGCTCGTCGATTTGAATGATGCGGATGCCGGCCTTCTCCAGATCCACCACCTCGTCACGCACAGCCAGCGCCAACTGCAGCGCCGTGGCGGCGCGCGGCTGGTCGTCGCGCACGAACGACCATTGCAGCAGCGTCACGGGCCCCGTCAGCATGCCCTTCATGGGGCGAGGCGTCAGCGACTGCGCGTACTTGGCCGTCTCCACCGTCATCGGCTCCGGCCGATAAACGTCGCCATAAATAATCGGCGGCTTGACGCAACGCGAACCGTAGCTTTGAACCCAGCCGTTTTCGGTAAAGGCGTAGCCCCACAACTGTTCGCCAAAATACTCGACCATGTCGTTGCGCTCGGCTTCCCCATGAACGAGCACGTCGAGCCCGAGCGCCTCTTGCCGGCGCACGGCCAATTCGATTTCCGCGCGCATCCGCTCCAAATAGTCGAGCGCACCGAGCTCGCCACGTTTATAGGCGGCACGCGCTTGGCGAATCGCCGGGGTTTGCGGGAACGAGCCGATCGTCGTGGTGGGCAGCGGGGGCAGCTTCAGCGCCGCACGCTGCAGCGGATTGCGTTCGGCGAACGGACGTTTGCGGCGGGCCATGTCGTCGGTCACGGCGGCCACGCGCTTTCGCACCAGCGCGTTGACGACAGCTCCCGAACTCGCGCGTGAGGCGCGCGCCGCATCGGCGTCGGCTAATGCAGGCTCAGCCGCTTGCGGGTCGTCGAGCGCAACTTCAATCGTGCGAATTTCATCGAGCTTCTCAGTGGCGAACGCGAGCCACGATTTGAGTTGCGCATCGAGCTTGCGCTCGCCTTCGAGCGAGACAGGCACGTGCAGCAGCGAGCACGACGGCGCCACCCAAAGCCGCTCTCTCAGTTCCGCGTGCAAAGGCTGCAGCGACAGCACGATCCGGCGAAGATCGGCGCGCCAGATATTGCGGCCATCGACGACGCCGGCCGACAACACCATGCTAGCGGGCAGCGCGGCACGCCATACGTCGAGCTGCGCCGGCGCACGAACGAGATCGACATGGATACCTTGGATCGGAAGTTTGACGATGCGGGACACGTGGTCGGCCGCCGTCTCGAAGTAAGTAGCGAGCAAAATCTTCGCGTTGCAGGCGCCCAGCGTCTCGTAGGCGGCGCTGAGCGCATCGAGCCATTCGTCCTCGAGATCAAGGCACAACGCCGGCTCGTCGAACTGGATCCACTCCACGCCGCGCGCCTTCAACGCATCGACGATGCGCACATAGCGATCGACGAGCTTTGGCAGCAAATCGAGACGATCGAAGCCTGCCGCCTGCGTCTTAGCCAGACGCAGATAGGTGATCGGCCCAATCAAAACCGGTTTGATGCTCAGCCCGAGCGCCAACGCTTCGTCTACCTCATCGAAGAACCAATCGACGCCGCCCCCGAAGGTCGTATCGGGCGCCAGTTCCGGTACGAGATAGTGGTAGTTCGTATCGAACCACTTCGTCATTTCCATCGCCGGCTGCGCCGCGTTGCCGCGCGCGAGCTCGTAGTACTGCGTCAGCGTCAGCGTCCCTGGGTTGAAGCCGAAGCGCCGCGGCAGCGCGCCGAGCAGCGCGCTCATGCCGAGCATGTGGTCGTAGTAGGCGAAATCGCCGACGCTCACGAAGTCGAGCCCGGCCGCGCGCTGCCGTTGCCAATGACGCGCGCGCAGCGTCGCCGCCACCTTGCGTAAGTCAGCCTCGTCGGCTTCGCCGCGCCAAAACGCTTCTTGCGCGAACTTCAGCTCGCGCGCCTCGCCGACGCGCGGGAAACCGAGTATGTGGGTACGGGCCATCGCTACCTCAAAATGAAAAAGGGAATGGGCGAGAGTCTGCGAGGCGCGCTATCATTCATCAAGCGACACATTTTCATGAATGTATGAATTTCATTCATACACAGGAAGTCTAAGCCTCCTCCGCCCGCCGCCCTTAAGCCACACGCCCAGCCCAACCCGCCCACGCATGCTCGAAATCCGGCACTTCCGTTCCCTGATCGCCATCGCCGAATCCGGCAAGCTCGTCGCGGCGGCCGAACGCGTTCATTTGAGTCAATCCGCGCTGTCGCATCAGATTCGCGATATCGAGACGCATTACGACGTCTCGCTATTCGAGCGCACCAAACAAGGCCTGCGTTTCACGTCGGCCGGAGAAAGGCTACTGGCGTTGGCGCGCGATACGCTCGCGGCACTCGCCGCGGCGGAGCGCGATTTACTGCGGCTCAAAGGGGAAACCACCGGTGAATTGCGCATCGTGCTCGAATGCCATACCTGCTTCGATTGGCTCATGCCGGTCATGGACGAATTCCGCCGCCGCTGGCCGGAAGTCGAGGTGGATCTCGTCGCCGGCTTTCATGCGGATCCTTTGCGTCTCTTGAGCGACGGCAAAGCCGACGTCGTGATCGGCTCCAAGCCTACAAGCAAGCGCGGCCTCTATGTCGCACCGCTGTTTCGATTCGAAATCCTCGTCGTCATGGCCAATGAACATCGGCTGCGCAATAAGCGCCGCGTAGGCGCGCGTGATCTCGACGGCGAAACGCTGATCACGTACCCCGTGCCCGAAGCGCGCATCGATCTGATCCGCGAGGTACTCGAACCGGCCGGCGTCCAACTCGAGCGCCGCACGGCCGAGCTGACGATTGCGATCATGCAGCTCGTGGCGAGCCGGCGCGGCATCGCGGCGCTGCCGAACTGGGGTGTCAAAAACTACGTCGATCACGACTACGTGATCGCCAAGCGGGTCGAGCCGAAAGGGCTTTGGAGCGAACTCTACGCCGTCGCCGGTCAAGCGCTCGCGCAGCGCCCCTACTTCGGCGATTTCGTCTCGATCGTGCGCGACACCTGCGCGGCTCAGCTCGAAGGAATCGAATTGCTATCGGATTCGGACTGAACCCGCAGCCATCGATCCGCGCCGCCGGTAACAAAATCGAGCAGGGGATTCTCGACCAAACGGTCGGCGATTTCGCGCAGCATGGCTTAGCGCAGTGAGCGCGGCGTATTCATTGCGTTGCGCGCGATACAAGAGAAAACCCGAAGCACGTTCGCCTCGACACCGACAACCGGCGAAATCGGCCACAAGCTTGCGTCAGACGCGAAGCATGCGCGGCCCGCGAGTTTTTTTGATTTTCGTCAACGAATGTTCAGTCGATCTTCAAAGCACCCTGCACTGTGCCGTTAATGCAACAAAGCGTTAAAAAAAGATTCGGCGCTGGCAATCGCAGGGAACCGCGTCGGATAATTGTTTCGTGCCAGGAGATCAATCATGGAAGCCAAGCCTACCTATATTCCGCCCCCCGACAAAGTGTCCAGCCCGGATCCGGAACCGGCAGGCGTTGAATTTCTGGCGACCGAATTGCCCGAGCACGTCCGCGCCTTCTTCGACGAACAACGCAAGCTGTGCGAGCAGAAATGACGGTTGCGGGCGGCGGGGCTCGCATCGCATGACCGTTCGATTGCACTTTCGTACGCTGGTTGGCGGCGCGCTTTGCGTCGCGCTTTTCGTCTCATTGTCGTTCGCGCCGCTAGGCGCGCGAGCCGACGGCGACGAAACGGCTATGACCAATCTAATCGCGCTCGTATCGCAGCGCTTGGCGCTGGCCGTTCCCGTCGCGCAATGGAAATGGGCTAATCACAAGCCCATCACGGACGCGCCCCGCGAAGCGGTGCTGCTGGCCGACGTGGAAAAACGCGCACGAGCCGCCAACGTCGATCCGGCCTTTGCCCGCCGCTTCTTCCAAGATCAAATCGACGCCAGCAAAGAAATTCAGGCGGCATTGTTCGAGAAATGGCGTCAGTCGTCGGCGCCTACGGGCGCTGCCCCCGATCTGGCCACGACCACCCGGCCCGAACTCGATCGCGTAACGCAGGCGCTGATCCCCGCCCTCGCGCGCGTGGCGCCGTGGCGCGACACGCCTGATTGCCAAGCGCGGCTCGCCCATGCCATCAAAGGTTGGAAAGAGCTCACGCGCTACGGCGCAACGGACACGGCAGCGCTCAGTACAGCCCTTGCCCACGTCTGCAGCGCCGGCGGCCCGTCGGACATCGGCTAGCCGCCCGGCCGCCTGCATTAATCAACCTGCCACGGGCTCGCGCTGGCCCGGGTTTTCCCCAGCGGCAGCCACATCGGAACCGAGCGAGATTGATCCGTTCGCCAGCGGCGTAACCCTCAGCCCCCGAGCAAGATGCGTCTGCAGGATTCGACAGGTCGCCGGCTCAAAGGCCGGCTCGCCACATTTGCCCGGTAGCTCTCGCGCCGCTTCGAGCGACGCCGCCGTTCCGAGATAACACCAACGGTCGACGACATGAAACATCGGGGGCTCGGCGCCGTCTTTCCCCTGCTCTTCGAACACGATCGCCGATTCGAACGGCCAAGGCGCGCCAAGCGGCTCGCCGCGACCGACGCGCGGCTGACGGTTATGCGCGGGACGCAGTGTGGCGATCCACTGCGCCTCCAGCAACAGCGCGCCCAGTTCGCCACCGGTGGCGCGCCACTCCACGCGCCGCACGTGCTCCGCCATTCTCAGCTCGCGGGCGGAGCGCCGCTCTCCAGTCAAGTGCGCCCGCACACGCTGGCGCAGACGGACGCTACGGCCCACGTAAAGCGGGGCGTCCGAAGCGTCGAAAAACGCGTAGACGCCATGCCCCGCCGGCGCAGCGTCGAGCTTGTCCTCGGTGATGTCGCCGGCGATCCGATAGCGCCGCAGCGTTCGGTCGATGTGGCCGCGCAGCGTCTCGGCCGGCCATAAGTCGTGCAGACGATGCCAAAACTGCCACAGTAGATCCGCGTCGGCGAGCGCGCGATGGCGCGCAAGCGGTTCGAGCGCATGACGTTCGATCAATGCATCGAGCCCGTGCCGCTTCTCGTGCGGCCAAAGCGCCCGCGAGAGCTTGACGGTGCAGAGCACATCGGGATTGAACGCAAAGCCGGCCCGCTGGAACTCGCCGCGCAGGAAGCCGCGATCGAAACTGGCGTTGTGCGCGACGAACAAGCTGCCGTCGAGCCGTGCGAACAACTCGGGCGCCAACGAATCGAACGTCGGCGCGTCGCGCACCATGTCGTCCGTGATACCGGTCAACGATTGAATGAACGGGGGAATGCGCTGCTGCGGATTGACGAGCGTACTCCAGCGAGACACGCCGGAAGGCCCCAACTGGACAACGCCGATTTCGGTGATGCGGTGCTCCGCCACCGAACCGCCTGTCGTTTCGAGATCGACGAAAGCGATCGGCGTATCGATTGCCGGCGGCGGCAGAGGTGAAACTGAGACGGACATGAATAAGGGCGCTCGGGTGCTTCGATTGACGAAGTATGCACCACCCGAGCGCCCTTGTAAGGATGCGTGCCGCGCCGGCTTGCGTCTTACGACGGCGGCCGGAACGCGGCTTGCCGGGACAAACGCGTTACAGCGGGCGGATATTCGCCGCTTGCTTGCCCTTCGGGCCGGTCTTCACATCGAACTGAACGCGTTGATTTTCTTTCAGAGACTTAAAGCCATCAGACTGAATCTCGGAGAAATGCGCAAACACGTCCTCGTTGCCCTTATCGGTCGTGATGAAGCCAAAGCCTTTAGCATCGTTGAACCATTTGACGACACCGGTTTCCATAGTACTAATTCCCTCGAAATTTTAATAGACGGGCAGCGCCCTCCGCCCGAAGCCCAGCCTCGGAAGAACAACGCCTCGGTCTCTCTCCCGGGGCGCCGTCCACTGGGTGATTCCGGCGCTGCTTTTATAAATGTTCCGTCGATCGCTCGTCAAGAAATTTTTCATTAAATGGCGCAAGAGAACCGCCGTTATGCATGTTGCAGTAGGAAATCGCGGGGGAGAAGTCACATTTACCTGCGACGAACAAATAAAAATCAGTAATTAGGAAAAATATTCACTATTTGCAACAAGATATTTCTGCTGTCAGTATTTTTCCCGGTTGCCTGCGAGAGTTCGTGGCCGGATCATGGCTTGAGACGATCAGCAGGAGACCATCATGCGAGCCATCCCCTTTAAGCGCTTCGTCCGCTGGCTCATCGGCGTGCCCCCCTTCGCGACGGCATCGATTGGTCGGACGAAAAGCGCCGCGACGATTCTCGAGTTCGATCCGCTCTGGCATGGAGACCATTGGCAGAACCTACTCGCCTCCCCGATGGACGCTCGCCACTACGTGATGGAAGACTGGGCGCTCCCGATGGAGGACGACGAACTCGATAACGGCCGCACCGAGGACAAGCACGGCGGCGCGCGCCGGCGGATGCGCAGCTGAGGGCCGCCGCCCAGGCGCGAGTTCGACGAGCCGCTAAGCCAAACCAAAAAAAACGCGGCCCAAAAGCCGCGCTGACAAAGGTTTGGAGACATCTTTCCTTGACGAAAAGTCTGCTAGGGCAAGCAGAACCGGCAGTATAACGAGAGGGCCGCACCCGATTATTATCGCGATGCGCAACCTTCTTTTTCAAATTCGTCAATAATTGAAATAACGCGATCTACTTCTTGTTGTTGGTATGAAGTTTTGCGTCTCACAAATACAACGCCACCGCTCCGCATAAATCATCAATCCCTTATTTTCATCCGAAAAAACGCTTTCTTATCAACCTCTTAGAGCCCCTCTCCTGCCGTTTCCGATAGATCAATACTTTATTGCGAATTTCGAAATGGGTTGCTGATCGCCGCCGTCTTTACACTCAACCCAGTTCGGAAAAACGGACCTGTTGCTGTGTTTCCGCTGCATCGTCGCGCCAACGCCTCATTGGGGTCCATGCGCGTTGGCCGATACCTCGCGCGACAGCCAAGCAACTTCCTGATACTGGAGAGAAAGATGAAGAAGACGCTTCTAGTGGGCGCCCTGACCGGTGCTTTTGCGACGATGGCTCACGCACAAAGCAGCGTGACGCTGTATGGCCTCATCGACGCCGGCATCACCTATACGAATAACCAAGGCGGCCATAGCGCCTGGCAACAAACCACGGGCTCGGTCAACGGCAGCCGCTGGGGCTTGCGCGGCTCCGAGGATCTCGGCGGCGGGCTCAAAGCCATCTTCACGTTGGAAAACGGCTTCGGCATCAACAACGGGACGCTCAAGCAGAGCGGCCGCGAATTCGGACGTCAAGCTTGGGTCGGCATCAAGAGCGATCAGTTCGGCGCCGTGACGCTCGGCCGTCAATATGACGACGTCGTCCAATACCTTGGGCCGCTGGCGCTAACGGGCACGCAGTACGGCGGTACCTACTTCGCGCACCCGTTCGACAACGACAACCTCGACAACTCGTTCCGCGTCAACAATTCGGTTCACTTCCAGAGCGCGAACTATGGCGGCTTCAAGTTCGGCGCCTTGTACGGCTTCTCGAACACGGGCGGCCAATTCTCGAACAACCGGGCGTATAGCGTGGGCGCGTCGTACGCGTGGGGCGGGTTGAACGTCGCCGCGGCGTATATGCAACTGAACAACGACGTCAACAACCTGGCCCAAGGCGCGACGGCGCCGGGCGCGGTGACCGGCGACGCGACGTTCGTGGCGGGTCGTCAACGCACCTGGGGCGCAGGCGCGAACTACACGTTCGGGCCCGCAACGGCAGGCTTCGTCTTCACGCAGACGCGCCTCGATAACGCGCTGGGCGTCAACGCGGCCAACGCCGGCACGGCGGCGACGCTCGCACTGCCGGGTGGCGGCGCGCGCTTTAACAACTACGAAGTGAACGCCCGCTACGCGCTGACCCCGGCGCTCAGCCTGGCCGGCGCCTACACGTACACCGACAGCTCGATCGGCGGCGTGAATCCGAAGTGGAATCAGTTCAACCTGCAGGCCGACTACGCGCTGTCCAAGCGCACGGACGTCTACCTGGTTAGCGAATTCCAGCACGTGGTCGACAAGGGCACCGGCATCGGCGCCGTCATCAACGGCTTGAACATGTCGTCGACCAACAAGCAAGTGGCCGTCACGGCCGGCTTGCGTCACCGCTTCTAAGCGGCCGCCGCACGACAACGTCCGTACGCCATAGCAAGACGAAGGCGCTGCACTACGCAGCGCCTTTTTTATTGGTCATTCATCAGGCGATGAAGCAGTTGAAGTCAGCTCACGAGGGCAGGCCGGCAGGCGGGTAGCGCACATCCAGCACATCGATCTGCTCCGGCCCCGCGGGCGTGATGAGCGTCACGGTATCGCCGATCCGAGCCTTCAACAATGCCCGCGCAACCGGAGAGATCCAGCTGACGTGCCCCCGGTCGAGATCGACCTCGTCAACTCCGACGATCGTTACCGTATGCGCCTCTCCGTCCTCTGTCGCATACTCGACCGTCGCGCCGAAGAACACCTGATCGACGTTTTCTTGTCTGCTCGCGTCGACAACCTCCGCCAAATCGAGCCGTTTGGTCAAAAATCGGATGCGCCGATCGATTTCGCGCAAGCGACGCTTGCCATAAATGTAATCGCCGTTCTCGGAGCGATCGCCGTTCGACGCGGCCCACGAGACGAGCTTGACCACTTCCGGCCGCTCCTCATCGATCAGGTGGAGTAGTTCGTCCCGCAGGCGCTTGTGGCCCGCGGGCGTAATGTAGTTCTTGGCCCCGGCCGGGATCTCCGGCTGGGCGTGGTCGAGATCGTCGTCGTCGCTCTCGCTCGACTCTTTGACAAATGCCTTGTTCATGGTGCGAATCACTACGTGCAATGCCATCAAGCGTACACGATCGGGCTGGTCTGAAGAAACCATCAAGAATCCCGCCGCAATGTCTTCCCTTTTCTCGGAACTTTGCTATAATTTCGCTTCTGCGTGCGGCTGTAGCTCAGTTGGATAGAGTACTTGGCTACGAACCAAGGGGTCGTGGGTTCGAATCCTGCCAGCCGCGCCACTCTTTTCAAGAGCCTTCTTCACGGAAGGCTCTTTTGTTTCACCGAAGTCCGATTTTGTGTTTTTGCGTGCGGCTGTAGCTCAGTTGGATAGAGTACTTGGCTACGAACCAAGGGGTCGTGGGTTCGAATCCTGCCAGCCGCGCCACCTATGAAGGGCCTTCCATCTGGAAGGCCCTTTGTTTTTGGCGCTCACGCTCTAGGCGCAGCGCCAAACTTCAGCGCCCCGCCCTACCTCAACCCTCAATAATCGCCCCGCTCCCGCTCGATTCGCATGCCGCCGTCATGGCGGTGATGGCCGTCCTCACTAGGACGTTCGCGCGCGATCCGCATGACATCCGGGTTCGTCCTGACGCGGCGCATCACGTTGGCGAGATGAACACGGTCGCTCACCTGGATCACGAACCGCAGCACGGTGGATTCTTGGGAGAGATCTTCGTCCATCGCAATGTGGACGATGTTCGCGTCGGCGGAGGTGATATCGGCGGCCACGCGCGCAAAGACACCCTTCACATTGCACACGAGCACCTTGACGGCCACATCGAACAGGCGCCCCGGCTGCGGCGCCCAGGCCACGTCGATCCAGCGCCCGGGATCCCGGCGATGGATACGCTGGGCCACGCGGCAATCGGTCGTATGGATAGCCATCCCGAGCCCGATACCGATGTATCCCATGATGTCGTCGCCCGGGATCGGCCGGCAGCACGCCGACAACTGCACCGACATGCCCTCGGTGCCCGTGATGACGACAGGCGGCGCATGCGGCGCTGCCGACGCGTCCGCTCGGCCGTGTTCGTCGTCGCCATCGCGCCCGCTGACGAGCACTTCGATCCGCTTCGCCATCACCGCGGCCACTCGGCGGCCAAGCCCGATGTCGGCGAAGATTTCCTGCCGGTTCTTGTTGCCCGTCCATTGCACGAGCTTGTCCCACACCTCGGGCTCGACATCGGCCAGCGCCAGGCCATAGCCCTTCAAGCTCTGATCGACCAGACGCTCGCCCAACTGCACCGATTCGTTCAGCCGCATCGTCTTCAGATAGTGACGAATGGCCGAGCGCGCTTTGCCGGTGCGCACGAAGCCCAGCCACGCCGGGTTCGGCTTCGAGTACGGCGCCGTGATGACTTCGACGATATCGCCGCTCTTGAGCTCGGTGCGCAGCGGCAACAGCTCGTTGTTGATCTTGACGGCGACACATTGGTTGCCGAGATCGCTGTGGATCGAATAGGCGAAATCGAGCGCCGTGGAGCCGCGCGGCAACGCCATGATCTTCGACTTCGGCGTAAACACGTAGACCGCATCCGGGAACAGATCGATCTTGACGTGCTCGAGGAATTCGCTCGAATCGCCCGCCTCGCTCTGGATGTCGAGCAACGATTTCAACCACTGATGCGCGCGCTTTTGCACATCGTTCAGATCGGCGCCGCCGTTCTTATAGAGCCAATGCGCCGCCACGCCCGCTTCCGCGATCTCGTGCATCTTGCGCGTACGCACTTGAAATTCGATCGGCGCCCCGAACGGCCCGACGAGCGTCGTGTGCAGCGACTGATAGCCGTTGACCTTCGGGATCGCGATGTAATCCTTGAACTTGCCCGGCACAGGCTTATACAGCGCATGCAGCACGCCGATGCAGGTGTAGCACTCGAGCGCGCTGCCGACGACGACGCGGAAGCCATAGACATCGAGCACTTGCGAGAACGACAACTGCTTGTCGCGCATCTTCTTATAGATGCTGAAGATCGTCTTCTCGCGACCGGTTACTTCGGCGTCGATCTGCGCATCGGCAATCGCACGCTGCACCGATTCGAGGATTTTGCCGACCACTTCGCGCCGGTTGCCCCGGGCGGCCTTGACGGCTTTTTCGAGCGTGGCGTAGCGGTGCGGATTGAAATTCGCGAAGCTGAGGTCTTGTAGCTCGCGATAGGTGTTGTTCAGGCCAAGCCGGTGCGCGATCGGCGCGTAGATATCGAGCGTTTCGCGGGCCACGCGCCGGCGCTTCTCGGACGGCACCGCGCCGAGCGTGCGCATGTTGTGCAGGCGATCGGCGAGCTTGACGAGAATGACACGGACATCGCGCGCCATGGCAAGCAGCATCTTGCGGAAGTTCTCCGCCTGCGCTTCCTCGCGGTTGCGAAACTCCATTTTGTCGAGTTTCGACAAACCATCGACGAGCTCGGCGACCTTCGGGCCGAAGCGCTCGGCCAGCTCCGTCTTCGTGACGCCCTGATCTTCCATGACGTCGTGCAGCAGCGCGGCCATGATCGACTGAGCGTCGAGCTTCCAGCCAGCGCAGGTTTCGGCGACGGCGACGGGATGCGTGATGTACGGCTCGCCGCTATGGCGATATTGGCCGAGGTGCGCTTCGTCGCCGAAATGAAACGCCGCCTTGACCTCTTTGATCTCTTCGGGGCTCAGATAGCCGGCCAGCATCGACGTGAGTTTCGCGATCGAAACGACGTCATGCTTGCGGGGCTGCTCCGGGGTGGCGGTGGGCCCGAACAGGTGGCGAAACGATTGTTCGAGTACCGCGTCGATGTACTTGCGCGCGGGGCCGGGCGCTTCAACGTCGTGCTCGTGCTCGAGATGCTCGGCGTGGTCGGAAGCGGAGGACGATGGGGTAGCGCTCATTTTCGCCTCCGTATCGATCGTTAAGCGGGCTATGCGCGAACTCGCATGGCTGCGACAACGCTAGGCGCGCGCGGCGCCTAGCGCATTCGACGCTTTAGACGGGGACCTTCTTCAGCATCTCCAAGCCGACCTGGCCCGCCGCGATCTCGCGCAGCGCGACGACGGTGGGCTTATCGCGGCTTTCGATCTTCGGCGTGTGGCCTTGTGCGAGTTGGCGGGCGCGATACGTCGCGGCGAGCGCCAGCTCGAAACGATTCGGGATTTGCTTCAGGCAGTCTTCGACGGTAATGCGGGCCATGTTTCGAAATTCCTTCTCAATATGTTGCTCATTCTACCTTATGTGCGCAAGCACTCGCCTTCACTCGGGCCTTCACTCCGCATGCGGCAAGTGAATGCCGAGCTCGACGAAAAGCTCGGTGTGGCGCGCGTATTGCGAAGCGAAGCGCAGACGGATCGCATCGACGACACATTGCAGTTCGGCTAGCGCGCGCTCGAAGTGCTCATTGATGATGACGTATTCCGATTCGGCCGCGTGTGCGATCTCGCTACCGGCCGCCAGCAGCCGGCGCGTGATGACGTTCGGCTCGTCTTGCCCGCGCTTTTTCAGGCGATCTTCGAGGGCGGACAGCGACGGCGGCAAAATGAAAATCTCCACCGCGTTGCGGAACTGCTTCTTCACCTGTTGCGCGCCTTGCCAATCGATTTCGAGCAGCACGTCGTGGCCGTTCTTCATCTGCTCCTCGATCCACAAGCGCGACGTGGCGTAGTAGTTGCCATGCACTTCCGCGCTCTCGAGAAACTCCCCCTTGCCGTGGCGCGCGAGGAAATCGTCGACCGTCGTGAAGTGATAGTGCTGGCCGTCCTGCTCGCCGGGACGCGGCTTGCGGGTCGTGTACGAAATCGACAGGCGGATCGCCGGATCGCGCGCGAGCAACGCGTTCACGAGCGTCGACTTGCCGGCGCCCGAGGGCGCGACCACCATGAACAGGTTGCCGGGATAGGCCCCGGCGTAAGGGTTGCGCGGCTTGCCCGCCGACTGCGATTCGTGCGTGGGTTCGGTCATGATGCGTCTTACTCCAGGTTCTGCACTTGCTCGCGCATCTGCTCGATGAGCAGCTTGAGCGTCATCGATGCATCGGCGAGTTCCTTGGCGGCCGCTTTCGAGCCCAGCGTGTTCGCCTCGCGATTGAGCTCCTGCATCATGAAATCGAGGCGCTTGCCGACTTTGCCGCCCTTCTCGATGACGTGACGCGTCTCGTTCAAATGCGCGGTGAGACGAGACAATTCTTCGGCGATGTCGATGCGAATGCCGTACATCGTCACTTCCTGACGAATGCGCTCGGCGATCTCCTCGCGCGAGACGATCGTCGCCACCGTATCGGGCGCGGCGATGCCGAGCGCGTCTTGCAATCGCTCGACGATCTTCTGCTGATGCTTGGTGATGAGCTCCGGCACGAGCGGCGTGATGCGCGCGACGATGGCTTCCATCTCCGTGACGTTGCCAAGCAGCATCGTCGCCAGTTGCGCGCCTTCGCGCGCGCGCACGTCGATCAATTCGGCGATCGCTTGCTTGCCGCAGGCGAGCACCGCATCGCGTAGCGTATCGGTGGAAACGCCCGTTTCCGCGAGCACGCCGGGCCAGCGCAGGATCTCGCCCGTGCGCATGCGTTCGCTCCCCGGGAAAGCGTCGAGCACCGCGCGTTCCAGCACCGCGAGTTGCGCCAGCGCGTCGCGATTGAGCGAGCCGATCGTGGCCGTCTGCTCGCTGCGCTGAAAGTTGACGCGAATATCCACCTTGCCGCGGGAGAGCTTCGTCATCAACATTTCGCGCAGCGTCGATTCGCACGCTCGCACCTCTTCCGGCATACGAAAGTTCAGGTCGAGGAAACGCGAATTCACGGTACGCAATTCGACCGATACGCTCATGGCGGAGGAAGCGCCCGCCGCCGCGAGTTCGCGCGTCGCGCTCGCGTAGCCTGTCATGCTGTAAATCATCGTCCGTCTCGCGATTGAGGCCGTCGCCGGCCGGTTGTTCGAGCCGCTTCGCGCGTCGACCCCGCGCAAAAGCGTTGAACGCGCATTATCCCATTTTTGCCGCACGCCCCTGTCGGCGCGCGATGACCGGGCCGGCGCGGCGCATGTAGGACGCGGCGGCGGTAAAATTGCGCTTTCTCCCCTTTCTCTCTTTGCTCGCGGCGCAAGCCGCTTTCCCATCCAAACCATGACCGATACCGTCCAACGCCCGAGCGGGCGCGCAGCCGACGCCTTGCGCGATGTGCGCATCACGCGCCACTACACGAAGCATGCCGAAGGCTCGGTGCTCGTCGAGTTCGGCGATACCAAAGTAATCTGCACCGCGAGCGTCGTCGAGCGGGTGCCCGAGTTTCTGCGCGAACGTAACCAAGGCTGGCTCACGGCCGAGTACGGCATGCTGCCGCGCGCTACGCATACGCGCAGCGATCGCGAAGCGGCGCGCGGCAAACAAACCGGGCGTACGCAGGAAATTCAGCGCCTCATTGGCCGCGCGCTGCGCGCCGTATTCGATCTACAACGGCTCGGGCCGCGCACGCTGCACATCGATTGCGATGTGATTCAAGCCGACGGCGGCACGCGCACGGCCAGCATCACGGGCGCGTTCGTCGCCGCGCACGACGCTGTCTCGAAGCTGATCGCCTCGGGGCGGATCGCTGCCTCGCCGATCACTGATTATGTCGCTGCGATTTCGGTGGGCGTCTATGAAGGCCTGCCGGTGCTCGATCTCGATTACGACGAAGATTCGCGCTGCGATACCGACATGAACGTCGTCATGACGGGCGCGGGCGGCTTCGTCGAAGTGCAAGGCACGGCGGAAGGCGCGCCGTTCTCGCGCGACGAGATGGATGCGTTGCTCGATCTCGCGCAGCAGGGCATTCGCACGCTCGTCGCGGAGCAGAAAGCGGCGTTGGGAGTCCACGATGAGTGAGGAAGGGGACGTGCGTAGCGGCGTGCGCAGCGACGTGCGCAGCGACGTGCGCGGCGGGTCCGCCGCCGGCGATTCTGCGGCCGCGGCGCCGCTCGGGCGCGTCGTCGTGGCGTCGAACAACGCCGGCAAGCTGCGCGAATTCTCGGCGATGCTCGGCGAAGCCGGCATCGCGCTGGTTGCGCAAGGAGAGCTCGGCGTCCCCGAAGCCGAGGAGCCGCATGGCACGTTCGTCGAGAATGCGCTGGCCAAAGCCCGGCATGCGGCGCGTTTGACGGGCCTGCCTGCGCTGGCCGACGATTCTGGCCTGTGCATGCGCGCCCTGCACGGCGAGCCGGGTGTGTATTCGGCGCGCTACGCGCAGCGCGCCGGTGGAGAAAAGAGCGACGCGGCGAACAACGCGCATCTCGTCGCACAACTCGAAACCAAGGCCGATCGGCGTGGGTATTACTACTGCGTGCTCGTGCTCGTGCGGCACGCCGACGATCCCGAGCCGCTGATCGCCGAAGGGCGCTGGCACGGCGAGATTTTGCGCACGCCGCGCGGCGAGAACGGTTTTGGCTACGATCCGTACTTTTTCTTGCCTGAGTTGAACGCGACCGCCGCTCAGTTGGACCCCGCGATCAAGAATGCGCGCAGCCACCGCGCCATCGCACTGCGCGCTTTGCTTGCGCGGCTTACGGAGGAGCAATGATCGGCACTCGTTCCGGCGTCGTTCAGGCCTTTACCGCACCGGGCGCCGTCCGTTTGAATTCGCTGCCGCCGCTGGCGCTCTACGTGCATTTTCCCTGGTGCGTGCGCAAGTGTCCCTATTGCGATTTCAACTCGCACGAATGGAAAGGCGAGCGGTTCCCCGAAGACGACTATCTCGACGCCCTGCGCGCCGATCTCGAGCAAGCGTTGCCGCTGGTGTGGGGGCGACAGGTGCATACCGTGTTCATCGGCGGCGGCACGCCTAGCCTGCTGTCGGCGCGCGGGCTCGATCGGCTGCTGTCTGACGTGCGTGCGCTGCTGCCGCTCGACGCCGACGCCGAGATCACGATGGAGGCGAATCCGGGCACATTCGAGGCCGAGAAGTTCGCGCAATTTCGCGCGAGCGGCGTGAACCGGCTGTCGGTCGGGATTCAGAGCTTTAACGAAGCGCACTTGAAGGCGTTGGGACGCATCCACGATTCGGGCGACGCTCATCGGGCGGTGGAGATTGCGGCGCGCCACTTCGACAATTTCAATCTCGACTTGATGTTCGCTTTGCCGCAGCAAACATTGGACGAATGCCGCGCCGATATCGAAACGGCGCTCTCGTTCGCGCCGCCGCATTTGTCGCTATATCACCTCACGCTCGAGCCGAACACGCTGTTTGCGAAGTTTCCGCCGGCGCTGCCCGACGACGACGCTTCGGCCGACATGCAGGAGTGGATCCAAGCGCACACGGCCGCGGCCGGCTATGAGCGGTATGAAGTATCCGCGTACGCGAAGCCGCATCGTCAGTGCAAGCACAATCTCAACTATTGGCGGTTCGGCGATTACCTCGGGATCGGGGCGGGCGCGCATTCCAAGCTCTCGTTTGCGCATCGAATCGTGCGGCAGGCGCGCTATAAGCATCCGGCGACGTTCATGGAGCAGGCGCGCGCCGGTTCGCCGATACAAGAGGAGCACGAGGTCTCGGCGCACGATTTGCCGTTCGAATTCATGCTGAACGCGCTGCGGCTCGTCGAGGGCTTTCCCGTGCATCGTTTTATCGAGCGGACGGGCTTGCCGATGACGTCGATCGAGCCGGCGCTGCAGGAGGCCGAGCGACGGGGATTGATTGAGCGCACGTATGAAAAGATCGCACCGACGCCGCTCGGGCAGCGGTTCTTGAACGACTTGCAGGCGCTGTTCTTGAACGAACGGGAAGATTGAGGCGCGAAACGATCGCGCCCGTTATGCGGGCGCGGTGCGGTTTCGGGTTACAATCCCGCTCCTCGGAGGGCTGGCAGAGCGGTTGAATGCACCGGTCTTGAAAACCGGCAAGGCTTTACGGCCTTCGTGGGTTCGAATCCCACGCCCTCCGCCATTTTTGCCCCAGCAGTTCCCTCCCCGGTACAAACCTTGCGCCGCTCTTTCGAAACCTGATCACGCACGCTGCGCGATCGCTCGTCTTCGGAGGAACGCCAATGTCGCCTGAACCGAACCCCTCCCTGCCGCAATTCGATCGCCCGTTCCGTCTGTTCGCCGCCGGTTCGCGCGTGCTAGCGCAAAACGCTGCGGGCAAAGTCATCGATATCGGCGAAATCGCTTGCCTCGCCGACGGCGGGTGCCAAATCAAGCTCGATGTCGACGCCGTCGATTCGGGCCCTCAACGCGACGCCCAAGCCGCCTTGCGCGCACTCGTGCAATTGCTGACCTTCGACTATCTCGATGGCCTCTTCACCAGCGAGGGCGATGCGAAGCACGATGGGCTGCTCGACGCGCTCCCGCACGTTCAGTTCACACTGCCGGAAACGGTTCCGCGGGAACTCGTCGACCGTAAGCCGCCCGAGCTCTTTTAAGCGGAACCGGGCGAGCGAGCTTGCGCCGCATCGCCATCTGCGGCGCAATCGACGCCGCTACTTCTGCGCTCCCTGCCGTTCCTTGGCAAGCAACGTCTGCGCAAGCTGCAAATGCGCCGCGCCGGCCGGCGCATTCTTGGCGGCGAACGCTTTGACATCGTCGTCTTCACCGGCCTGCGCCTCGCTTTCGTACAGGCTGTTCGCCATGCGGTGGATGTTGATCTGCGCGAGCAAGTATTCGCGATCGAACATGGCGCCGTTCAGATGCGTGAGTTCCTCGTACAACGTGCGGTTCGCCGGATCCATCGCCTTGATCAACTTGACGTGCTTGCGTTCGGCCAATTCCGTGAGTTCATCGTTGATGCCCGTATGCGCCCGCGCGAGGCGTTCTCCATAGGCTTTGACAGCCGGATCGCCGCCTTGCCGCGCGGCAAGCTCCGCCATGTCGACCTCCGCCGTTCCGACACTGGCCGCAGTCAACATGAACTGCTGATCGACAGGCGTCACTTCGGCGCTCGTTTGCAAGAACGAGCAACCGGCGGCGATCACCGCGGTGAGTACCGGCACAGCGATCGCTGAGCGCGAAAACGAATCGAACATCGTGGGCCTCCGTCTTGTTTGGCCACCGCATCGGTCGGTCCGGCTCGATAGCGGCATAACCGCGTCACGCATAGAAGGTGCCCGGAGGAGCGTGTGAAAATGCGCGCAGTACCGTGACGCCATGGCGCACGCCTATAGCGACATCGTGCGTACGCTCGCGCATGCGAAGCGCATTGCGCACACGTCCGAGCCCGCGGCTAAAGAAAAGGACTGAGTTACGCCGATCGTTCGGACCGATACGGTCCAACGTGACGCCTCTTGTCGACCGCCCCCCCGAAGCTGTCCGATTCTTCGTTAAATATCGCCATTCCATCGTCGGTGGGAGCGATTATCGTTACCCGCGCTCACTGCCCGACCGAAGGCGCGTCTTCGTTGTATGAAGACGCCACCGATGCGCGGCGGTCGCTCTTTTTGAGGGGAAGTTCATGACGAACCCAGTCGTCTATGTCGCCAACCGTTCGAATCAAGAAGTCTGCATTGCACACGATCCTAATTGGGACGATCAGGTGCTGCACATCGACGGCCAAGCCAGTGCCTACACGCTATGCCTGGAGCCCGGCGTCGACGCCGACGTCAGCATCGACGTTGGCGGCGATACCACGCCGGAGGCGTACTTGATGGGCGTCATCTTCTCCGACGGCAAGGATTTCACCTACGGGCGCTCAGGCGCTTATCAAACGACCATCGGCCATCACCCCGATACAGGCGTGCTCGGCGTCACCGACGAATCGACGATCCGAACGCCGTCCGTCCAATACGTCGTGTCGAATCAAACTGAATGGTCGATGAACATGACGTTCGATAACGCGTAATTCGAAATACCTACTACACTGCATTTCATATGCGATCGGGAGCGTGATCGTCGAAGTCGCAATGCTTTACGCTTTACGCGCGCAATTTCTTTTGCATTTGGCGATTCGCGCTCCCCGCCATCGTCATCGTCCGATTGACTGCTCAAGCAGGCGAAATGCTTGCTTACTCGATTACGCATGCAAGGAGGACGTTATGCGAAATCGTGGACTGCCGGCCCAGCTGCTCTGCTCGCTGCTCGCCGCGACCTTCTCCTCGTTCGGCTCGGCTCAACCGAACAGCGCGGCCGCGCAGCCTTCGTCGATCCGAGCATCGCCGCAGCGGCAAGCAGCGCTCGCGGGCTTGAAAGCATTAGCCGCGCGTTTGCCATCGTCAATGCCTCGCAGCCAATCAAATCGCATATTCAGCGTTGACGATTATCGTCAATTGTCGAGCGCCACGATCGGCGACGGATTCGAGATGTATCTCGTCGATCCCCATGCACTGCTGTCGGGGAAACGTCTCGATCAGAGCCTGTACGGCAGCGGCGAATGGCGCTTCGTCGTCATGCTGGACGGCAAGGGCGTCGGCCTCATCACCGTGGCGTTCATGAACGGCAAATGGACGATGGTGGAAGCCGGCGCCAGCGAATTGGCCGGCGAACTCGGCACGGTCGCGGCTCGCTACGCGCAGCATGCGCCAGAGGCGCAGTTGCGCTTCGTGCGCAGCCAGCAAGCGGTCGCCGATTTCGTCGAGGTGTCGGCCCTTGCTTCGGATGCATCCGCGACATCCGCCACGCCGCCCGTCTATGTTCCTCTCGCCAGCGCTCGCACCATGCTCGCGCGGCTCAATACGAATGCAGCGACGCCCGGCGCAACGCTTTCCGATGCCGAGCTCGGCGCTGTGCTGCGGCAAACCGTGCAGCGCGGCATGCGCGATCCGCGATTCGGACACTTAGATCACTCGGGAGAATCGCCGTGAACGCCAAGCTCATTGCGCGTCTAATGGGTCTCGTCGCCGCGGCGGCGCCTATGCTTGCCTGCGCGCGGGTGCAACACCTCAACATCGCACACGTCACGCAAGCGCACAGCGAGTGGTGCTGGGCCGCCGACGCGAACGCCGTCCTGCGTTATCGCGGCGTGTCGAGCACGCAATGCGGCATCGAGAACTGGGTCGATTCGATCGGCTACGCCTGCGAACGCGCCCCGTTCTATTGGAACGATCAAGCGAATTCGCCGAACACGCTCGCCGGCACGACCGGCATCGCCGGCATCCTCTGGTACCTCGGCCGACGCGATTCGCAGTATTTCCGGGCGCCGCTGTCGTTCCGCGGCGTCAGCGCCGCGATCCAGGCAGGCAATCCCGTCGTCATCTTGTGGACCTGGTACGGCGGCGGCGGGCACTTTGTCGTCGTCAACGGCTACGACGACCAACAACAAGCGCTGTACTTCATGAATCCTTGGCCCGGCGAAGGCAACGGCTACGGAAACTACAACTGGATACGCTACGGCTCGGGCAACATGGGTACGCACACGTGGGCCGAATCGCTGGTTGTTTATTAGGGCGCCAAACGCGGCGCGGCGCCCGCATTTCTGTAGCCGATGCAGACCTGGTCTCGCATCAAAGCGCGCTCTCGCGCGCGCCGTGTGCCGACGCACGATGGTCAAGCAAATCGGGATGCGGATTCGCGCGGCATTGACTACGCTCAACGCATATCGCCTCGCGCTCGATTCAGCGCGCCAAGCACACCGCTCTCCGCCATGACTTCCGATCTCGTGCGCCGCCCCACCCCATGCGCCCTTGCGGTTGCGCGCTTCGTCGCACTGGGCGCGCTGCTAGCCGCCTCGGCCTGCACCATCACGCCGCCCTCACGGCCTCCGGCGGCGACGCTGCCGCCACCGGCCGCCGTCAACAGTCTCACGCTCGATCAGTATCGGCAGGCAATCGCTCGGCGAATCGCCGAACGCAATCCGTCCTACCTCGAGCACCGGGCGCCGCAAGCGATGCTGCGCTCGCTTGTTGTCGTCGCGTTCACGGTCAACCGCGAGGGCGAGCTCGTGCGCTCGTCTGTCTATCGGACCAACGGCGACGATGACGCGGAAGCGACCGCGCTAGCCTCGTTACGCCGCGCGGCCCCACTGCCGGCGCCGCCGGCCAAGCTGCTGAATCGGCTCGGCCAAGTCGAAATCATGGAAGACTGGCTGTTCAACGACGACGGAAAATTCCAACTGCGCGAACTCGCTCCGCCGCAGGCGTTGACGTTCGATTAACGCCGTTCGGTCGATTGCCGCTTCACCACGCACCGCGCAACGCGCCGCCTCGCTATAATTTTCCGCACAACGCAGCCGGCTCTCCCGGCCCTGTTCGCGGCGCGCTGCCTACCCGGCGGCGCGCCGACGAACCCGACATCGCCTTCGCGCACCTTGGATGCCATGCGCGCGCCGAGCTTGTCGATTCGACTTTCGCATTCTGCACCCCCCATACAGCCCCAAACCATAATCGGAGACCCTTCATGTCGGTTTCGCCGTCATCGCCCTCCGTGGCATCCGCGTCCGACGCGGCGAACGAATCCAGCCGAGCGCGCATCGTCTTCGCGAGCTTCATCGGCACGGCAATCGAGTTCTATGACTTCTACGTCTACGCCACCGCCGCCGCGCTCGTCATCGGCCCCGTTTTCTTTCCGCACGGATCGGCCATGGCCCAAGCCTTGTCGGCTTTCGTCACGTTCGGCCTTGCGTTCGTCGCGCGGCCCATCGGCTCGTTCCTGTTCGGCCACTTCGGCGATCGCATCGGCCGGAAATCCACCCTCGTCGCATCGCTGCTCGTGATGGGCTTGTCGACCACGCTGATCGGCTTCTTGCCGGGCTACGATGCGATCGGCTCGCTCGCGCCGGTGCTGCTGTGCATTTTGCGATTCGGGCAAGGCATCGGCCTAGGCGGCGAATGGGGCGGCGCGGCGCTGCTCGCAACGGAGAACGCTCCCGCCGGCCGCCGCGGCTGGTTCGGCATGTTTCCGCAGTTGGGGCCGTCCGTCGGCTTCCTCGCCTCGAACGGCCTGTTCTTCACGCTCGCGCTGACGCTCTCCGATGCGCAATTCCGATCATGGGGATGGCGCGTACCGTTCATCTCCAGCGCGGTGCTCGTCGCCCTGGGCTTGTACGTGCGTTTGAAGATCGCTGAAACGCCAGCCTTTCGCGCCGCGATCGAGCGCGCCGAGCGCGTGCGCGTGCCGCTCGTCGCCTTGCTCACGCATCACAGCCGCGCGACGCTCGCGGGCGCCTTCGCGATGGTCGTTTGCTACACACTGTTTTATATCTCGACGGTGTTCACGCTCTCGTACGGCGTATCGACGCTCCATATCCCGCGCCAAACGTTCCTCGGCATGCTCTGCTTCGCCGTGCTGTTCATGGCGCTGGCGACGCCGCTCGCCGCGGCCGCGAGCGACCGTTTCGGCCGCCGGCCAGTCCTGATGGTCGGCATTGCCGCGGCGATCGCGTCGGGCTTTACGATGGCGCCGCTCGTCGGTAGCGGGTCGCCGCTGCTCGTCACGGCGTTCCTGACGCTAGAGCTATTCCTGATGGGGGTCACGTTCGCGCCCATGGGCGCATTGCTGCCTGAGCTGTTTCCGACTGCCGTGCGCTATACCGGCGCGGGCGTCGCCTATAACTTGGGCGGCATTTTGGGGGCCTCGGTTGCGCCCTACATTGCGCAAATGCTGGCGACGCGCGGTGGGTTGGCGTGGGTCGGCGGCTACGTGTCGGTCGCGGCGGCCGTCAGCCTCATCGCCGTCTTCGCCATGCGCGAAACGCGGGGCGTTCGGTTGTCGTAAGTCACACTCCGTACGTGCGTGCGGTCACGGCTCGCGGTCTGCGCGCGAGGGCCGCACGCTCGAACCGACGCGCACGAGCCGCGCAGCGGGCGCCGCCGCGCTCCCCGCCCCTTTCCATGCCGCCGCGACGCGCGCCAGCAACAACAGCGCCGCCACGGCGACGAGGTCGCTCGACAGCCTGGCGAGCCAGTTCGTCTGAGCATGCGCGAGACGCACGGCCGTATCGACAGAGATCGAGGCGACCGTGCCGCCGACGAAGCAGACGAGCCCTTGCCGGCCGACCGTCACGACAGCGGGCAAACGTTCAGCCAATGTCCGCAACCAGCCGATGCGCACCGCCTGCGCGCACAACCAAGCAATCGCCAAAAAACTGACGACGCGGACGCTGGCTAGGTTCTGTTTCATGAAGCCGGGCGACGGATGGCTATCGATGCAGACCTTCACGAACGCGAAGGCCAATGCCACGGCAAAGGCGGCGCCCGTCAATAGATGGCCGACTCTCGAGGTCTGCATCTGTTCCGGCACCGGATAAAGCCGGCAGAGCACGCCGAGCACGAACAGCAGTTGCCAGGCGAACGGATTGAACGGCCAATCGGCGACGCCCGGCACGATAGCGGCCAGCCAAGGGGCCGCGAGCCAGACCATCAGGCTCACCGCGAACGACGCCACCGGCATCCGCCGCACGTGCGCAAGCGCGAGCGCAACGATCAATGCGTAAGCCGAATACATCGGCAGCACGGCCGATAGAAACGGCTGCCGACGCAGGGTAACGATTTCGAGGAAGCCTTGGGCGGGCCGATGGGCAAACTGCGGCCACCCCGATTCGGCAGACAGCGGCGAAGCGATCGGCAACGTGGCGACGATCGCCCCGCACGCCAGCATCAATGCGGCTGTGAGCAAATAGGCCCGATAGATTTCCCACGCGCGTTTGAAGAAACGGCGCCGCGCCGCCGGCTCGCCGTGACGTGCGGCAAGACTCGTGTAACCCGCGGCGGACGCATAGCCGCCGAGAAACACGAATACCTCGGCGGCATCGCAATACGCGTAGTTGTGCAGCATCACGCGCTCGAGCACGCTCACCGAAATATGATCGATCGCGATCACGATCAGCACGATCCCGCGCAGTAGGTCGACTTCGATCGACCGCCCTTGGGACGAATACATCGATAGCGCTCCTGTTGTGCGGCCTTGGCGCGCGATGGCGCCCTCTCTCGGCCTTAAGCGGCTTGGGTCAACTCGATCGCAAAAAATTCCTCGCTTGCGTACTTTTCATCACATTTCATCAGGCCGGCGCAGCGTGCCCGGGCCAGGGGTGGCCTGCCGCCGACCGTTTCCGCATCGGGGCTTTTCCCGGCTTGCCTGCCCATGGCGCCTGCCTATACTGGGCTCGACGCACACTAATAAGACGCTTTTTTGCACGATCGGCCCGGAGGCGACCATGAACATTCACATCCATAACGTCGATATGGTGGCGATTCTCGCTTTAGCGCTGCTCATCGCCCTCTTGCTTGCACTTCGTTTTCGCCCAAAAACCTGGCTCGCCATCGTGCTCGAGGCTGTCTTGGCGAACGCCGCTGCGTTCGCCGCCGTCCTCGCCGTCGAAGCGCTGCTGGCTTAAGACCGAATCCGATCGGTCCCCGCTCGATCAATAACGGTCGTAGTAGTAGCCGTGATGGTGGTAACCCCCGTAGTAACCGTAATAGCCCGGCGCAGGCGCGATCACACAACCGCCAAGCAGCAGCGCCACCAACGCGCCTGCCAGCCACCATCCCTTCGAGCGTTTCATTTTGCTTCTCCTCGCGTCGCTATTCGTCTGTTCGACGGCGTGTCGAACGATTGCGATTGAACAGCACCGAGGCCTCGCGCGTGGTTGCATTTTGTAAGCCGCGAACGGCCCTTATTACAACGGTGAAACCAGTCGGCCGCCCGCCCCAGCGCCACGGCGGCAGCGCAGTTTTCGCGGCAATAGACAGCGACAGTTTTAACAATGTCGTAATGTGCCGTCGCGGGCCAGGGTGAGAGGGTGTGGCGCGCCCGATCAGGTCCCCAACTCTGGGCTCGAACCGTGCTGCTCCCGGTTATCGCTTAGGGCAGCCCGCCCGACAGACGTATAATCATCGGCTTTACCCGCTTGACATCATGGCCCGGATCGCGCTGTTCCCCTCATCCGGCGTCGCCCGCCGCGCTCGCCAAATCTGGCGACGGTACGGCGTATTTTGGCTGGGCGCGATCACCGTCGGTCTCGTCGCCGTCTTTTACGCCAGGCTCATCGATTGGGGCTACGATCGGTTCCGCTCGGTGGAGCAACGCCACGCCTGGTTGCCGCTCCTGATCACACCGGCCGTCGCGGCCGCCTGCGTGTGGCTCACTCGCCGATTTTTCCGCGGCGCGGAAGGCAGCGGTATTCCTCAGGTCATTGCGGCGCTGCATGAGGGCACGGGTTCGCTCGGCCCACGCACGCTCTCGGTCAAGCTGCTGCTCGGCAAAATCCTCGTCTCACTGTTGGCCATCCTAGGCGGGTTCACGATCGGCCGCGAAGGCCCGACCGTTCAAATCGGCGCTTCGCTGATGTACAACCTGCGCCGGTTCTATCCGCGCTCGAACGCGCTGATCGAGCGGCAGCTCGTCCTGGCCGGCGCGGCGGCGGGACTCTCGGCGGCCTTCAATACGCCGCTCGCCGGGGTCGTCTTCGCGATCGAAGAGCTCACCCGCAGCTTCGAAGCCCGCGCGAGCGGCGTGCTGATTACGGCGATCATCGTCGCTGGTGTGATCGCGCTGGGGCTGAACGGCAATTACACGTACTTCGGCACGATTCAGATCGGGTCGCACTTTCCCGATTTGCTCGCCGTCGCCGTCGTCCTCACCGCCATCGTCACCGGCGTAGCGGGCGGAATTTTCGGTTGGCTGCTGCTGCACACGTCGCGCTGGCTGCCCGCTCCGCTCGTCCAATTGCATCGCGAGCGGCCGGTCGCGTTCGGCGCGTTGTGCGGGCTCGCGATCGCCGTGATCGGCCTCGTTTCCGGTGGAACGACATTCGGCAGCGGCTACGCCGAAGCGCGCGGCTTGCTCTACGGGCACGAGCAACTTTCGACGCTGTATCCGTTCCTGAAGATGGCCTCGATGGTGGGCTCGTACCTGCCGGGGATTCCCGGCGGCATCTTCGCGCCGTCGCTATCGATCGGCGCGGGATTCGGCAATCTGCTGCATCTCGTGTTCGGCAGCATGCAACTGCAGATGCTGATTGCGCTGGCGATGGTGGGCTACCTCGCGGCCGTCACGCAATCGCCGATCACCTCGTTCGTGATCGTGATGGAGATGATCGACGGCCATGCGCTCGTGATTTCGCTGATGGCGACGGCGTTGATCTCGAGCCGCGTCGCTCGCCTGTTCGCGCCGCCGCTCTACGAAGCGCTCGCGCATCGTTATATGACGCCGGCCGCCGCCGAAGCGGCGCCTGTCGAGCCCGATACGCCCAAGACGCTCGAACCGCTGTTCGAAGACGAAAAGGCGCACGACGCCAAGGACGCGACGCAACCTTAAAGTCCATCCGCCAATGAAAAGCCCGCCGGCGTTCGCGCGGCGGGCCATCGATGAAGCGGCTGATGCGGCGTGGCGTCAAGCCTGCGGAATTTCGATCTTCACTTCGAGTACTTCGAGATCGTCTTGCCGCTCGAGGCTCACGCGGATGTCATCGTCGGAGATTTTCACGTACTTTGAAATGACCGCCACCAGCTCGCGCTGGAGCGCGGGCAGGTAATCGGCCGGCGGATGACCACCGGCCCGCTCGTGCGCGATGATGAGCTGCAAGCGTTCTTTTGCGACCGCCGCAGACTTCTTCTTCTCGCCGAGCAAGAACGACAGAATCGACATAACGTGCGTCCTCCTTAGCGAGTGCCGAAGAGGCGCTGCAACAGGCCCGGCTTCTGGTAATCGGTGAAGCGAAGCTCCTTGTCCTCGCCCATGAAGCGCGCGACGACATCCTTGTACGCCTCGGCCACGTCGGTGCCATCCATATGGACGGCGGGCAGGCCTTGATTCGACGCGTGCAGCACCGCTTCCGATTCGGGCACGACGCCGATCAAATCGATGCGCAGGATTTCTTGAATATCTGACAGCGAGAGCATCTCCCCCTCGCTGACGCGCTTGGGGTTGTAGCGCGTGATGAGCAGGTGTTCCTTGATCGGTTCCTTGCCTTCGATGGCGCGCTTTGTCTTCGACGAAAGAATGCCGAGAATACGATCGGAATCGCGCACCGACGAGACTTCCGGGTTGGTCACGACCAGCGCTTCGTCGGCGAAATGCATCGCCAGCAGGGCGCCCGATTCGATACCGGCCGGCGAATCGCAGACGATGTAATCGAAGCCCATCTCGGCCAAATCGTTCATGACCTTTTCGACGCCTTCGAGCGTGAGCGCATCTTTATCGCGCGTTTGCGAGGCCGGCAGGATGTACAGGTTCTCGCACTTCTTGTCCTTGATGAGCGCCTGGTTCAGGTTCGCTTCGCCTTGGATCACGTTGATGAAATCGTAGACGACGCGCCGCTCGCAACCCATGATGAGGTCGAGATTGCGCAAGCCGACGTCGAAATCGATCACGACCGTTTTGTGGCCTCGCAGCGCGACGCCCGATGCGAAGCTCGCGCTCGTGGTGGTTTTGCCTACACCGCCCTTGCCCGAAGTCACCACAACGATTTTTGCCATTTCCCCTTACCCTGTATTCGTCAAATTTCGTCAGTTGAGTTCGACGCGCGCAAGCGTTGCAAAGCGGCGCGTCGCCGCTCGGTTCCTAACTACGTGAGCCGCAGCGGATCGATCATTAGCTTTTCATCGGCCAGCCGGATCTGCACCGATTTGCCGATCACGTCGGCCGGCAACGGATTCTCTGTCGTGCGATAGATGCCGGCGATCGAAATCAGTTCCGGTTCCAGGCACGTGCAGAAGATCCGCGCATCGTGATTGCCATGCACGCCCGCGAGCGCCCGCCCGCGCAACGGCGCATAAATGTGAATATTGCCTTCGGCGATCACCTCGGCCCCGTAGCTGACGAGACCGAGCACCACCAGATCGCCTTTGGCGTATACCTGCTGCCCCGAACGCAACGGTTTGTCGATGATGAGCGTTGGCGACGGCGCGGCCGAAGCGCTAGAACCTGCGGAGCCTGCCGAGGCCGTCGCACTCGCAGCGCCCGCGGCATTTGCCGATGCAGCCGCGCCCACCGATGCCTCGGCGGCCACCTGAGTCGCATCCGCTTTCCCGCCCGCGGGGCGCCGTTCGCGCGCCTCGACGAGCGGCAAAGCGCCGGCGCCGGCCCATTCGCGCTGTGCATCCAACGCCACCACGCCGATCGGCCACATGCGCACGCTGTCGAGCAGTTGCGCGATGTCCGCGACGGCGGCGCGTTCGTTCTCGCCGAGCCGCCGCAAGTCGATCGTCACCACCTCGCCGGAAAAGAACTCGGGCGTCGCCTCGAAGCGGCGCGTGAGCTCGCGTTTGAGCGCATCGAGATCCGTGGTTTTCACGACGAATTGAAGCGCGTCGACGGAGCCGCTGCGAAGTTCGAAGAAAGGCGTTTTGTTCAGCGACATGGGGCGTTGCAGCAAAAAATTTTGCGTATTTTACAGGGGTCTACGCCACCGGCCATATTTTTTCCGATCGCGCGGCAGGGCCTGGCGCGAATGCGGCGCCAACACATCGAGCGAAAGCCAAAGAGAGGTTACGGATGCTTCACGTGTCGCACGAGCAGCGATTGCCACTCCTGCGGGGCACGTGCAATGGGTTGGTGCTCGCCGGTCGGGCCGAAGCCGAGCGCACCGTAAAAGCGCATGGCGTTACGGTTGGCATCGGCCACCCATGCGTAGATCTCATGCGCGCCGCGCTCGGCGAGCCATTGGCTGGCCGTATTGACCAGTAATTCGCCGCCGCGCAAATGACGCACGGCCGGGGCCACCCATAGCGCGCAAACGAAGGCCTTATGCTCGGCCGATTCCTCGAAATAGGCGCCGACTAGGCCAGCGGGGTGCCCCTCTGTGTAAAGGATGAACGACGCGGAATGATCGGAATCGGCGTGCCGGTGGGCGGCGGCATCGAACGTCTCCTCACTTTCGGACAGGGCTTCTTCGAGGGTCTCGTCGAAGGCGTCGGGCGCGTCGCGCAATGATGCGGCGCGCAAGTCGCGCAAAATGGCGCCCTGGTCGGCGGTGATACGACGAACGGTCAACGATGAACTCATGAGACTCCGAGGGACGCGGATGGATGGCTAACGCGTAGCTTCGTCCGAACGGACGGGCGAGTCAAACCGATATTTAAGCGAGGCGCGCATCGCTCGTCCACGGTTCGACATTGTGCAGAGCACAATAAACGCCAGCGACGCTCACCGAATGGGCGCAGTTTACCGGCTCGCCGAGTAGATGTCGGGGCGCGCGATCTCCATGTACTTCTCCGGGTTAGCCAACGAAGTGAAACCGTACGGCCGATAGAGCTCATGAGCATCGCCCGTCACCAACACGATACGGCGTAGGCCCTTCAGTAAATCGGAATCGAAGAGATGACTCATCAATGCGTGCCCGTAGCCGCGCTTGCGATGCTCGGGTAGGACGAACACGTCGCACAGGTAGGCGAAAGTGGCCATGTCGGTGATCAGGCGCGCGAACGCAACCTGCTTGGTCCCCACATACGCGCCGAAGCACACCGATCCTTCGATGGCGCGTTCTACCGTGCTTCTCGGAATGCCTTTCGACCAGTAAGCGTGATCGCGCAGAAATGCGTGGATCAGGTTGACATCGAGTTCTTGCTTATCGCTTGAAATACGAAGGTTATCTAGTGATGGCATGGCGTCGTTTCTTTTGTTATCGCTTTCGTGCAGTTATAACCAACCGGCGCGCTTGAGCTTTCGATACATCCAAGCGCAAGCGGCGACGGTCACCCCGAGCGTCACAGGATAGCCCCACGCGAACTTGAGCTCGGGCATCGTCTGAAAATTCATCCCGTAGAGGCTGAACACGATCGTCGGCACCGCCAACACCGCGCCCCACCCCGCCAGTTGCTTAACGATGTCGTTTTGCCGCACCGATACGAGCGCTAGGTTCACATGCATCGCGTTGGTCAACATTTCGCGTAGATCGTCGGTGGCCGCGATGACGCGGTGCGCGTGATCTTGGATATCGCGCAGATAGGCGCGCAACTCCTTCGGGATGATCTCCTCATGAAAGCGGACTAGCTGATTGCAGATCTCGTCCATCGGCACGGCGGCGTTTCTAAGCTCGATCAAGCTGCGGCGCAGTTCGTAGCTCTCTTGAATCACGGCGAGATCGAAATCGGCCTTGAACATGCAGGCCTCGATGCGATCGAATTGCGCCTCGTAGCTGCTCATGATCGGCTGGTAATTATCGACGACGAAATCGAGCACCGAGTAAAGCGCGAAGCCGGGGCCTTTGGCGAGCAGATGCGGGTTCTGCTCGACGCGTCGGCGCACATCGGCGTAGCTCGACGACGCGCCATGCCGGACCGTGATTAGAAAGTTGTGGCCGACGAAAAGGTGCGTTTCGCCGTATTGCACCTCGCCTTCGATCAGCTGCGCCGTTTTGACGACAACAAAAAGGGATGTGCCGTAGGTCTCGATCTTGGGGCGCTGATGGGCCTTCAGGGCGTCTTCGATTGCGAGATCGTGCAGGTGGAATTCGTGCTGGATCTTGCGCAGCAAAGGCTCATCGGGATGATGCAGGCCGACCCAAATGAACGTATCGGGCTCGCATGCGGCTTCGCTGATCTCGTCGATCTCGATATCGCGGATGCGTTTGCCCGCGCGATAGATCACGCTGTTGACGACCATGTTCAATTGCATGCCCTCCTTCCTTGGTGGCAGGAAAACAGCATTATGAACCGGGAGGCCCGCGGCGCCGCTCGTCGGCATTTCCGCCTCGTCCCTTGGCATGTCGGACTTCGTTGACGGTACCGCAGACGCGCCTATAGCGGATGCGCCGCGCCGGCCTGTGAGAGCAGCGCTACGGCTTGGGCGTCCGGCATGCCGTTCGCGTCGATGGCGCCAGCCTTCGCTAATGCGGCTAGATCGCTATCGATCCCGGCTTGCCCGACCGTAAATGATGTCGTCAAAAACATCGGTACGCCGAGCGTCAGCTTATATTGTTGCTGAAGGTTCGCGACGACCGCCGCTTGCGCGGCGAAGACATCCGTGCCGCTTTCGAGCGCTTGTTGATAGCGGCCGTTGCTTGTGAAGTTTGCGATGAGATGGCCAACGTCGGTGCCCAATTGGGAGGCCAGGTAGACGAGCATGAGCTCGGTTTCCGGCGTCGTATTGAACGTCCCTCCGGCGAACGCGGCGGAATGCAGAGTCGCACCGCCCGCTGTCGCGGTGATAACACACGGAAGCAACGCAACGAATGTCGCACTGTAATTTCCGCCGCTGTCGGAAACTGCGTTAGCCCCACCGTCGGCACAATCGATGTTGATGATCGCGCTCGCCAGCGCGCGTCCCGTGGCGGCCGTACCCGAAATCGAGATCGTTTGAGCGCCGCTTTCGTCGAAACAATTGTCGGAGCCTAGGCAAATGCTCCCGCCGCAGGACGAGAGCGTGGCTAACGAAAGGAGGCCGAATGCGCCAGCCACTAGACGCAGGGAGCGTGCGCGATGAGTGTTCATAGGAGCGGCAGCGATGAGAGACCATCGGCGCGCGCACTCTTATGTGCGCGCTTTGCTTTCGATTCTAGAAGCCGCCGGTGAACTTGCAACCCGGACAGGGAGATCAAGAAGCGCGAGACCAGCCGTACTTCTTCGATAGCGCCACGAATGCCGCGGTGCAAATTCAGCGAATTCCTAGGCTGGGCCTCGCGGCGCGGCGTGTAAAATGCGGCTAGCTTCGCGACCACAGCGGGCTTACAAAGAACAAAACTCTCCGAGGGATTTCCGATGCCAATGCAGTGCGGCGCCACTGGATTTTTCCAGGCATATAAAGCGAATATGGAAGCGCTCGGTCTCGATGTACCGACAAGTTGGTACGGCACTCAGGTGTCAATCCTCACCAAACTTGGTGCGCTCGTCGCGGCTGTAGACAAATTGGGCAAGGGCGCAACGCTTGCGGAATTGGTGGGCGCAACGACCCTACCTGAAAAGCTTTTGGTGGGCGGAGCAATCTACGCGTCGTATTACACGGGCGCCGCGATCGGAAGTGCGATGGTTGCGATGGGGAAATACACGAGCTGCGGCGCCTCTTCGGCCAAGAACTCGACGGCTGTTTTGCGGTTCCAGGGCGATACCGGTATACACGTTCCCCCGCAACTGAATCATGTCCTGCGGTGTCACCCGGAAATTTTCGATGAAGCCTCGCCGAGACGGCGGGCGTACGCTTACAACGCTCATGTGTGCGATTCCCGAATTTCGGTTGCGGCGAGGTAACTATGAAAATCGGCTCTGCTGCCTGGTGGAAGGACCGTACAGCGTTACTCGTTGTTGCGCTAGTATGCGCTTCGCTAGCCTGGGCGTTCGGGCGGGCGGCGGGCGAATGGAGCTCGCTGATATTGGGCGTGGTCGTGTTCGTTGCGCTCTTCTCGGATAATCGTCGGCTACGTCGGGAAATTAAACGCCTCAACGAGGGAGAGGCGCCGACTGAGCGCTAAGGCATGGCTCAGCTTGGAAATCCCCATGACTGAGACTGGCCCGAACCAAACAGCGGAAAGTCGCAGTCTTCAGATTGTTGCCACGCATTCTCAGTTTGAAGAGGGAAGCGCCCGCACGTGCGCGTACTGTCGGGGCAGCATGTGCGCTTCAACGTTGGTGAGCGGGTGCCGATAGAGGGCCGTGTGAGCTACCAGGGTTTATCGGGAACGCCACTCCAGTCGATCACGTATCAGGACGCGGGGTTGATTTTCGACGTACAACTCACGGTCGTGCCTGGCTCGATTGAGAAGAATTGAGCGACTTTGTCGCGACGACTACTGGTGTCGATAGGTCTCCGCCGAAGCAGACGCGCTCGTTGCGCACAACGACGCGGGTCGGGGACGGCGAATTAATCGTGCTCGATGGGCTTGTAAACGAGAGCGGGAGCGCGATCGCATGTTGCTTGGTTGCCGCGCTTCCTGGGTGAGCGGACGCGCTCAATGGGGCTCACCGAGATCCTACTCGTGTTGCAGGTTCAGAAGGCATGAACTGGCACGAGCAGAACGGGTTTGGTGAAATTAATCGCGAGCTTTCCCGTCGATTCCGGTTGCGGTGGATCGTAGATCGCGGAAGACTAATTCCTCATGATGGCGACATGCTATTTTTTTAGCACATGGTAGGTACGAAGCAGCTCCGTTAGAAGCAATAATGGTAGCCGGTCTGAAGCGCAAAGACACAACTCATCGATAGCCATAGCGAGCGGGGAGCATTTATCAATATGTCTTAACCAAACATCCGGATAATAACGTGCAAAGTTTCCGCAAATATGCAGCGCAGCGTACAGGAAACCAAATTCGCCAAGGTTAAGATCACCACACGAAAAATATGCATCCTCATCATTAAGAGAAATTGCACCAGGAAGCGTCATTGAAACCTGCTTATTCGGCGGCATTCTCATAATATATCCAGACGGCATGTCCGTGAATTCGAGCACATTAACCGAGTCAGGCGCGACCCGGACCGCTTGTCCGAATTTTTCAATAAGTTCGGGTGGGTTCGGTTGTACTATTAGTTGTGTGGTTTGTTCTGTGAGTGGGCCGCTCGCTGTCATGTTTGCTCGCACGGTGCCCGAGCGCGATTTCAAGCGCACCAACAATTCTTGAAGATACGGCAGTTCGCACAGACAGTCGAGAAGAGTTATACCCGCAGGCTTCAGCATAGGTGGCGGTTCGTCGACGGGATAAGTCAACATACTAAAGTGTCTCTGCTGAGTGCCATTTGGATACTGGATGATTCTCCATCCGGCCAGGGGATATTCCCTTGCGCTTCGTCGCCAAATCTCAAAGGTTCCCCGAGGATTACCCTGTTGGTCATACTGTGCCTTGGCGATCAACGCTGATGCGGCGTCTTCCAGGCGGTTCTCGGGTTTTGGTTCACTGCTCAGCGTTAAAGTCAGCCCATGGCAATTGTGATCTGCACGAAGGCGCGCTAACCGACTATTACCATCTTGTTTGAGCAGAATTTCCGCCAGTGCAATCGACATGGCAGCATAATATAGAAGTACCGGCTTAGTAGCAAGTGACACTACAGCGGCAGCATCGAAATACTCTCGCGCTTGAAGAAGACAGTATTTAATCTGCTCTGCTTGTCGTTTTGCGTTTACGATTGAATTTTTATCACCAATTGAAATTGCATGAAGCTGGCAAATCGTTTCGCATGTATGTTCGATGTTCTGAAATAGCGCAATGCGCGACCACGCATACCTTTGAACATCAGCGACTTGTATCAAATTGACACGATTGATAAGCATGGATTTCCCCGTTGAATCAGTATTATTTTAATGGTCGCGGATTTGTCATGGTTCCGTCAAGTCGCAGCGTAGCGGCCCCGAAGGGCTTGGACTTGACGGCCGTCGAAAAGAAATACACTGGGCATTGGGCGTTGAGTTCGGCAATATGCTCGGCTGAGCGACTTCGGACGCGCGATAAACCGCCCGTTTGATGCTCGAAAGATGGACGCGCCGTATTGATGGGCTAGCGCCGTCAGGCTATAGCGCCCCGATCGCCACTGTCGGACGACTTGCCGTTCTTCATCGACCTCCAAGCTTCTCGGCCGGCCAAGCCGCACTCCCCGTTTCTCGCCCGCCTGCATGCCGCTCTTATTCCGCTCGCGAATCATTTCCCGCTCGAATTCGGCGAACGCGCCGAGCATCGGCAGCATTAGTCGCCCGGCGGGCGTGTTCGTGTCGATGTGGTCGATAAGGCTTTGGAAGCCTGCGCCCCCCATTGCAAGCGCTCGATAATGGCAGGAGGTGCTTAGGCGATCTCGCGATGCGGCCGAGCTTGTCGACAACTAGGATGTCGGCGCGTCTGAGATACTTGGCCACACGAACTCTGGTGGCGGCCGTCGGGAAGATTGGTCAAAAAATTCCCCACCAAGCAACAAAAAAGCCGCCTGAGTAGGCGGCTTTGATCGGCTGTGAGCCTTGAATCCTGGCGGAAAGGGTGGGATTCGAACCCACGGTACGGTATAACCGTACACCGGATTTCGAGTCCGGCGCATTCGACCACTCTGCCACCTTTCCGACTTCTCGAATTGGATTGCCCCAAATTCGCTTCGCCAAGCTGGTCGTCGTTTGGCGAAGCGAAGATTATAGAACAGCTGCAACTACATTCCAAGCCCTTTTGCACAAAAAACTTGGAAGGACAGCCGTTCAGCCCAGCAGTACCTGGACTCAACTCGCCGAGCCCGCCTCGATCCGCTCAACCCCGCCCATATACGGGCGCAGCACCGCAGGCACCGTCACGGAGCCGTCGGCGTTCTGGAAGTTCTCCAGCACGGCGACGAGCGTCCGCCCCACGGCCAAGCCCGAGCCGTTCAACGTATGCACAAGCTCCGGCTTGCCCTGAGCGTTGCGATAACGCGCTTGCATCCGGCGCGCCTGGAACGCCTCAGTGTTCGAGCAGCTCGAAATCTCGCGGTAGGTGTTCTGCGCCGGCAGCCACACTTCGAGGTCGTAGGTTTTCGCAGCCGAGAAACCCATGTCACCCGTACACAGCGTGATCACGCGATACGGGAGCTCAAGCTTCTGCAAGATCGCCTCGGCGTGGCCGACCATCTGCTCAAGCGCTTCGTAGGAAGTTTCGGGCGCCACGATCTGCACCATCTCGACCTTGTCGAATTGATGCTGGCGAATCATGCCGCGCGTGTCACGGCCGTACGCCCCCGCTTCCGACCGGAAGCAAGGCGAATGCGCCGTCAACTTGATCGGCAGCGCCGCAGCGTCGACGATGCTATCGCGCACGGTGTTCGTCAGCGAAATCTCCGACGTGGAGATCAGGTACTGCGTGACCACGTTCTCGCCGCCGCCCTTCTCCACGCGGAACATGTCTTCGGCGAACTTCGGTAGTTGGCCCGTGCCGTACAGCACTTCCGGGTTGACGATATACGGCGAATACACCTCGGTGTAGCCATGCTGCTGTGTGTGGGTATCGAGCATGAACTGCGCGAGCGCGCGATGCAGGCGGGCAATCGGGCCGCGCAGCATCGTGAAACGCGCGCCCGAAAGCTTCGCTCCCGTTTCGAAATCGAGACCGAGCGGCGTCCCCACGTCGACGTGATCCTTCACCTCGAAATCGAATTGGCGCGGCGCGCCCCAGCGGCGCACTTCGACGTTGTCCTTTTCGTCTTCGCCCGCCGGCACGCTCTCGTGCGGCAGATTCGGCATCTCCAACTGCATCGCCGATAAGCGCCCTTGAACGTCGTCAAGCTGCGCGGCCGACGCCTTCATCTCATCGCCGATGCCGCTCACCTCAGCCATCAACGCCGTCGTGTCCTCGCCACGGCCCTTCATCGCGCCGATCTGCTTGGACAAGCTGTTGCGGCGCGCCTGCAATTCTTCGGTGCGAGTCTGGATGGCGCGGCGCTCGGCTTCGAGCGCGGAAAACGCCGCCACGTCGAGCTGATAGCCGCGGGCGACGAGGCGCTTCGCGACGCCGTCGGGATCTTTGCGCAGCAACTGGATGTCGAGCATAACTAGGTGCGATTCGTTTCGTGGGTGAAGTCGCGATTTTAACGCACCGGCCGGACGCGCCGCGCGCGTGCGAACAATCCGCCCGCCATAGCACGGCCCTTGCGGCCGCGCTCAGTCGCCCTTCGTTTTATGCTCGCGCCGCCACGCCGCATCGAGCTCCGCCAAGCGCGAGAGCTTCTCGCCGATCTTGCCTTCGAGGCCGCGCGGCGTCGGCTGGTACCAGTGCGGCTCGCGCATGCCGTCGGGCAGATACGTTTCGCCCGCCGCATAGGCGTCGGGCTCGTCATGCGCGTACCGATATTCGTGGCCGTAACCAAGCTCTTTCATGAGCTTGGTCGGCGCGTTGCGCAGATGCACGGGAACGCCGCGCGAGCGGTCCTTGCCGATGAAGCGCCGCGCTTCGTTATACGCCATGTAGCCCGCGTTGGATTTCGGCGCCACGGCCAGATAGATCAGCGCCTGCGCCAAAGCCAATTCGCCTTCGGGCGTGCCGAGCCGTTCGTAGGTTTCGGCGGCGTCGAGCGCAATGCGCGGCGCGCGCGGATCGGCAAGGCCGATGTCCTCCCACGCCATGCGGACGATTCGGCGCGCCAGGTAACGCGGATCGGCGCCGCCGTCGAGCATGCGACAAAACCAATACAGCGCGCCGTCAGGGTTGCTGCCGCGCACCGATTTATGCAGCGCGCTGATCTGGTCGTAGAACGCATCGCCGCCCTTGTCGAAGCGCCGCAAGTTCTCCGTCAACGCACTGGCGATCAACGCGCCGTCGATGCTTTCCGCTTTCTGCGCCGTCGCGGCGCGCGACACGATCTCGATGTTGTTGAGCAACTTGCGGCCGTCGCCGTCGGCCGAATCGATCAGCGCTTCTTTGGCTTCGTCGGTCACCTCGACGCTGCCTAGCGCCGCCAGCGCTCGGTCGAGCAATTCGCGCTGCTCGTCGTCGTCGAGGCTTTTCAGCACGTAGACGGCGGCGCGCGACAGCAACGCGCTGTTCACTTCGAACGAAGGATTCTCCGTCGTCGCGCCGATGAAAACGAACAGGCCCGATTCGACATGCGGCAAGAACGCATCCTGCTGGCTCTTATTGAAGCGATGCACTTCATCGACGAACACCAGCGTGCGCCGGCCATGCGCGCGGTGCGTCTGCGCGATCTCGACAGCCTCGCGAATGTCCTTTACGCCGGAGAGCACCGCCGATAGCGCGATGAACTCCGCGTCGAACGCGTTCGCCATGAGCCGCGCCAGCGTCGTCTTACCAACGCCGGGCGGCCCCCACAAGATCATCGAATGCGGCTCGCCCGATTCGAACGCCACGCGCAGCGGCTTCATCGGCCCGAGTAGATGCTTCTGGCCGATGACCTCGTCGATCGTGGTGGGCCGCAGCCGCTCAGCGAGCGGCATGCCGGCGCGGTTCTCTTCAAACATGGGCGAATCCCAATCGCGGCGGGTAACGCAAGCGCGGCGAATTATCCGTTGATGACATCGGCGCCTTTGGGCACCGTGAATTTGAATGCACCCGGCTTCAACGCGGGATTCTTTTGAATGTTCGAGAACGTGAGCAGCGTCACGTTGCCGAACACGTCGTGCAATTCCATCGCTTGCAAATTGCCGTCGCGGAAACCAATGCCGACGCGTTCGAACTGCGTGTCGCGCGATTTCGGGATCAATTCGAGCCAGTCGATGCCTTCTTTCACACCGGCGTCGCGCAGCGTGAAGTTCTTATCGAGATCGTTGCTGCCGAACAAGATCGCGGCCGGGCTCGCGCCCAACGCGCCACCGAGCTTGCGCACCGTGACTTGGTTCAGATCTTTGTCGTAGACGTAGAGATTGTCGCCGTCGGCCTGCAGCACTTGCTCGTACGGTTTGTCGTACGACCAGATGAACTTGCCCGGGCGCGCGAACACGAACGTGCCGCTCGACACGCCGTCGATCGTGGGCACGACCGCGCCGCTGGCGGCGGCACTCTTTGGCGGCGCTTTGACTTCGCGCTGCACGAAATCGCCGCGCGCCGAATGCACTTGGGCGACGAACGCTTTCAGCTGCTCCGTGCCGCTCGCGAACGCGGCCGGCGCGCAGACGAAAAGCGCGGCGCCGATTGCGACGGCGCCTAGGCGAAGCGTCGATGCCCCCCGTGCGAACGCGCGCCACACCGCGCCTCCGCGGAGCGACAGCGAGCGAACGGGCGGCACGCTAGCGCCGAGACGAAACGAGTACTGCGTCGAATTCAACATATTTCTCCGTAATCTATTCGGCCAGGGCCGGGACACGCACGCGCCCTGCCGCCAAGCTTGCCGAAAGCACCGACGTTAATCGTCAGCCACCATTCATCAATCGCTTTCGCGCGACGGAACGAGGATCTCGCGATTGCCGTTCGACGACATCGCCGAGACCAGCCCCGATTGCTCCATTTGTTCCAGCAGCCGCGCCGCGCGGTTGTAGCCGATACGCAAATGCCGCTGCACGAGCGATATCGAGGCGCGTCGATGCTTGACGACGACTTCCACCGCCTGGTCGTACAACGGATCGGATTCGCCGCCCGCTTGGCCGCCGCTGGCCGCCGCGCCCTCGTCCCCTTCGCCAGCCAAGCCGCCTTCGAGCAGGCCTTCGACGTAGTTGGGCTCGCCCTGCTCCTTGAGCTTCTCGACCACGCGATGCACTTCATCGTCGGAGACGAACGCGCCATGCACCCGCACGGGCAGCCCACTGCCGGGCGGCAAATACAGCATGTCGCCCATGCCGAGCAGCGATTCCGCGCCTTGCTGATCGAGGATCGTACGCGAATCGATTTTCGACGACACTTGGAACGCCATCCGCGTCGGCACGTTCGCCTTGATGAGCCCGGTGATGACGTCGACCGACGGCCGCTGCGTCGCCAAAATGAGGTGGATACCGGCCGCGCGCGCTTTCTGTGCGATGCGGGCGATCAGCTCTTCGACCTTCTTGCCGACCACCATCATCAAGTCGGCCAATTCATCGATGACGACGACGATATGCGGCAAGCGTGTGAGCGGCTCCGGCGCTTCGGGCGTCAAGCTGAACGGATTGGGCAGCTTTTCCTCGCGCTTCGCCGCTTCGTCGATCTTATTGTTGTAGCCGGCCAAGTTGCGCACGCCGAGCTTGCTCATGAGCTTATAGCGGCGCTCCATTTCGGCCACGGCCCAATTGAGCGCGTGCCCGGCTTGGCGCATATCGGTGACGACGGGACAGAGCAAGTGCGGAATGCCTTCGTAGACGCTCATTTCGAGCATCTTCGGATCGATCAGGATCATGCGCACATCCTCGGCGGGCGCCTTATAGAGCAGCGAGAGGATCATCGCGTTGATGCCGACCGATTTGCCCGAACCGGTCGTGCCGGCCACGAGCAAGTGAGGCATCTTCGCCAAATCGGCGCAGACCGGGTTGCCGCCGATGTCCTTGCCGAGCCCCATCGTCAGCTTCGACGATGCGGCCGCATACACTTCGGAGCCGAGAATTTCCGATAGGCGCACCGTTTGGCGGCGCTGGTTCGGCAATTCCAGCGCCATGTAGTTCTTGCCCGGGATCGTTTCGACGACGCGAATCGAAACCAGCGAGAGCGAGCGCGCCAAATCCTTGGCCAGGTTGACGATCTGGCTACCCTTCACACCCGTCGCCGGCTCGACCTCGTAGCGCGTGACCACCGGCCCGGGATAGGCCGCCACGACGCTGACGTCGACGCCAAAATCCTTGAGCTTCTTTTCGATGAGCCGCGACGTGAATTCCAGCGTATCGGCGGAGATGGTCTCTTGCGCAGGCGGCGCGGCATCGAGCAGGGCGATCGGCGGCAGCGTCGAATCGCCCGGCAGATCGGCGAACAACGGCACCTGCTTTTCCTTCTCCACCCGCTCGGATTTCGGCGGCGTCGCCACCGGCGGCACGATCGTCACGGGCTCGTGATCTTCGAGCCGGACCCGGTTTTGCTCGACCTTGCCCTCGCGCTTGACGGCCGCGGCCTCGCCGAGCTTGCGGTCGCGCCCCGCCTCGCGCCTAAGCTTGGCGAAGGTGACGGCGGAGATGATCGACTCGCCGACGCGCTCGGCCACCGACAGCCACGAGAAACGGAAGTAGAGCGAGAGGCCGATCGCCAGGGCGAGCAGCAGCGCCAATGTGCCGCCGGTGAAGCCGAGCGCGTGCGAGACCGCGCCCGCGACGGCGTCGCCCACGATCCCCCCCGGCGCGCGCGGCAGCGGCACGCGCAGCGACCACATCCGCAGCGCCTCGATCCCGTCGCAGGCCAGCAGCACGAGCACGAACGAAAAGGCGTCGGCAATCCAAGCGCCGTCGCGCGGGGCATCGTCTTCGGCCGCGCTGTGACGGTTCAAGCGCCGGTAGTTGGCGGCGATGCGGCGTGCAAGCAGCACCACCCACCAGTACGCCGACAGGCCGAACAGCAACAGCAAGATATCGGACGTCCAGGCGCCGACGCGCCCCGCCCAGTTGGCGATGCGATCGACTTGCGCCGCGTGCGTCCAGCTCGGATCGTGGCGGCTGTAGCTGACGAGCGCCATCACGAGGAACACGCAGAGCGCGACCTGCAAGATCCAACGAATTTCGGTGAAAAGGCGCGACATGCGGTGCGGTAACGCTTGCGCAGGCGCCGAATAGGGAGCTTTGGCCATGAATCCGTAGCAGCTGGCGGGCGCGCCCGCCATGGGTTCGATGCGGGCTATTGTAAACGTTGCGTAGCAAGCCCGGCTGTAAATGACGGTAACGGCCCCAAAGCCGTGCAAAACGCGCAAAACGCTATCGCGCCGATTGGACATGCCTTTTAGCGGCGGCTTCGACGGCCCTTTATAATGGCGCCCATATGCCCAACTGATGTGACGTGGCGCAAGGCCATCGGCGAACCGATGCGCAGCGCCGCCGCCGGGCAGCCTCCTTGCGGCATTTTTCTTACGGAAGAACAACCATGTCCACGCGCAAACACGCCAAAGTGCTCATTCTCGGTTCCGGCCCCGCCGGCTATACGGCCGCCGTCTACGCTGCGCGCGCGAATCTCTCCCCGGTGCTCGTCACGGGCCTGGCCCAAGGCGGCCAATTGATGACGACCACCGATGTCGAAAACTGGCCCGCCGATGCGAACGGCGTGCAAGGCCCCGAGCTCATGCAACGGTTCCTTGAGCACGCCGAGCGCTTCAACACCGAGATCGTGTTCGACCATATCCATACCGCCAAGCTCACCGAGAAGCCGATTCGGCTGATCGGCGATTCGGGCGAGTACACCTGCGATTCGCTGATCATCGCCACCGGCGCCTCCGCTCAGTACTTGGGCCTGCCGTCGGAAGAAGCGTTCTCCGGGCGTGGCGTGTCGGCCTGCGCCACCTGCGACGGCTTCTTCTACAAGCAGCAGCATGTCGCGGTGGTCGGCGGCGGCAACACGGCCGTCGAAGAAGCGCTGTACCTGGCGGGAATCGCGAACAAAGTCACGGTCATTCACCGCCGCGACAAGTTCCGCGCGGAGCCGATCCTGATCGATCGCCTGCTCGAAAAAGAGAAGGAAGGCGTCGTCGAAATCAAATGGAATCACGTGCTCGACGAAGTCACGGGCGACGATTCGGGCGTCACGGGCGTACGCATCAAACATACGCAAACGGGCGAGACAGCCGACGTCGCGCTGCAAGGCGTCTTCATCGCGATCGGCCATAAGCCGAACACCGACATCTTCGAAGGCCAGTTGGAGATGAAGAACGGCTACATCATCACGAACGGCGGCTTGAACGGCAACGCCACGGGCACGAGCATCCCGGGCGTGTTCGCGGCCGGCGACGTGCAAGATCACGTGTATCGGCAAGCCATCACGAGCGCGGGCACGGGCTGTATGGCCGCGCTCGATGCGCAGCGTTACCTCGAAAGCGTTCATGAGCTGCATCAGGATCGCGTGATGAGCGCCGAAGCCGATCGGTAAATTGTCGAAGCATCGTTTCCGTCCGAGCGAGCGCCAGCGGCCCGGTGCCGCGGCGCAAAGCGCCGGTCTAGCCGATCTAGCCGCGCTGCGCGACGTGCTCAAACAGAGCGCGGCCGAGCGCGAACGCGAGCGCATCGCCGCGGCCAAAGCCGCGCGCGAAGCGGCGCTCGAAGCCGAGCTATTCCGCCGCGAAGTGGGCGATGTCGCGCCGATCTCCGCCGCGGCGCGCGCGACGCACGGGCGCATGCCGCCGCCGGCGTTGCCGCTGCAAACGCGTCGCGACGAGCAGGCCGTCCTCAACGAGGCGATCTCGGACGAATTCGATCCCGAGGTGCTGCTCGATACCGACGAATCGCTGTTCTACTGCCGGCCGGGCATCAGCCACGAAGTGGTGCGCAAGCTGCGGCGCGGGCATTGGATCGTGCAGGCGCAGCTCGATTTGCATGGCATGCGACGCGACGAAGCGCGCGAAGCGTTGGCCGAATTCATCCGCGAGACCGTCAAGCGCGGCTGGCGCTGCGTACGCGTCATTCATGGCAAGGGCTTGGGATCGGCCGGCAAAGAGCCTGTCCTCAAGGGCAAAGTGCGCGCGTGGCTCGTGCAGAAAGCGGAAGTGATCGCGTTTTGTCAGGCGCGAGCGAACGACGGCGGCGCCGGCGCCGTGCTCGTCCTGCTGCAACCGGGGCCGGCCAGGCCTAGCACCGGGCGCTCGGAGCGGGAGCGCGGCAGTGCATCCTAGGCTCACTTTCGCCCTGGCCATCATCGAAGGGCTGGCGATTCTCGCCTATGCCTTCTCCGGTTTCATCGAAGCGCGCAAGCGCCGGCTCGATGCGGTCGGCACGTTTCTCGTCGCGCTGGCCACCGCGTTCGGCGGCGGCACCGTGAGGGACGTGCTACTCGAGCGGCGGCCGTTCTATTGGGTCGAGCACGAAGCGTATGTGCTCGTCATCTTCGTGCTGTCGTTGTTTGCGCCGATCGTGCTGCGCATGGCGTCGCGCGTGTTCAACGAGCGTGCGCTGCTCGTCGCCGATGCGATCGGCCTCGGCCTGTTCAGCATTTCCGGGACATCGATCGCACTCGATGCGAACATGCCGGCGTTTATCGCCGTGATGATGGGCGTGGTGACCGGCGTATTCGGCGGGATTATCCGCGATGTGGTCTGCAACGAGATGCCGCTGTTGCTGCGCGATTCACGCCCCTACGCCACCTGCGCGTTCGCCGGTTGCTGGCTCTATCTGCTGCTCGATCACCTGCAGGTCGATTCGGTGTACAGCGTGATCGTCGCCAGCGCCTTTATCCTCATCGCCCGGCTTATCACGTTCAAGTTCGACGTGCGCTTGCCGCATTGACGATTGGGATCCGGCGCTAGGCGTACGGCGTTCGGCACTCGTCGAGCCGGTTGCAAGGCTCACGTTATCCGGCCGTCACGGACACCGCGACGTCGACCGTGTGCTCCCCTCCCCCCAGGATGACCCCACGCAGCAGCGACACGTCGCTGTAATCGCGCCCGATGGCGAGCGTCACGTGATCGAGATCGGCAAGGACATCGTTGGTCGGATCGAGATCGACCCACCCCGTGTCGGGGCAGAACACAGAAAGCCACGCATGCGACGCGTCCGCACCGATCAGCCGTGGCGCGCCCGCCGCTGGCTGCGTGCGCAAATAGCCGCTTACATAGCGCGCCGCCAACCCCAACGAGCGCAGGCACCCGATCATCACTTGCGCGAAGTCCTGGCATACGCCCTGGCGTAGCCGAAATGCGCGCACGGCAGGCGTGTCGAATGCGGTGGCGTGCGGCTTGTAGGCGAAGTCGGCGTGAATCCGGTGCATGAGATCGATTGCGCCTGCGACTAGCGGTGTACCGGGTGCAAAGCTCGGCGCCGCGTACGCGCGCAGCTCGGGGGCAAGGGCGATATTCGGCGAGGCAAAGACGAATTCGCTCTCGGGCCGATAGGCGCCGCCGGCACGGTAGCGCAGTTCGGCTGCGACATCGTCCCACTTGCGCGTAGCGAACGGATCGAGACCGTTCCAGCGAGGCGTTAGCACGACCGTCGTTTGGCTCGTCAACCGCAGGCTATCGTGCGGCGCGTCGAAGGAGAAGTAGCACACTTCGTTGCCGAATGCGTCGCCATGCGATGTCTCATACGACGGCGCCGGATCGATGCTCAACCGATGCGACACGACGCGCTGCCAGGGGCGATCGAGCGGACGGATCGTCGCGAGATGCTGGGCCGTTTCCACCGGGCTCGCGTAGCGGTAGGTCGTCGCATGCGTCACCGAGAGCGTGATATCGGCGCTCATGTCGATACCCTCGCAGCGAGCGCGTTGTCCGCATGGATAAAGTAGCGCGCACTGATCTCGTTCGATGCGCCGGCGACGTGCGAAGCCAACTCGTCGCACAGCGACGTCAGCGTGACATAACGGCCCGCGTGGTCGGTGCTGCATAGCTGTTCGAGCGAGGGCAGCGACGATACGGCGGGCATCGCCTCGCCGAAAGGCCCGCGCGCGGAACCGCCCGCCGCCGCCACGATCTCATCGAGCTTTTTCGTGAGGCGCTCGTACACCCCATAGAGCCCGCGTGGGTTGGTCGGATCGACGACGACGAGATCGAGCAGCGCCGGCACTTCCAATCGGCCGGGATAAAGCGAGCGGTAAGTCAACGTGCTGTCGAAGAGTTGCAGCAGTAAATCGAAGCCGGCAGGCGTGGCCAGCACGCCTGCATCCGCCACGGTGTGCAGGAAGGTGGTCATGCCGATCACGCGTTCGATATGCCGGCCCGCGAACAACAGCCGCCAGGCTTCATCGCGCACCATGCGATCGCCCTGCGCGCCGCTGATCGCGGAAAGCTGCATGGCGAGCCGTTCGAGCGCGCTCATCAGCGCGAGGCGATCGTACGATTCGTAGCGCTCGCCGCGCCCCGCCCCGTCGACGTCGTGCTCGGCGCCGGCGATAGACGGCGCCAGCGAGAGCGCATGCAAGGCATCGCGGAAATCGTTGCGCGCGGCGAGAATCGTGCGCCATTGATCGTTCGAGAGCCGCGCGCGGATTTCGCCGCAGGCCCGAGCCTGGCTCGCGATGATTCGGCCGACGCTCGCGATGCCGGAATGCTCATGCAAGCCGGCCGCGAGCGCGCGCTCGAAGGCATGCCGTGTACCGCGCGCAGCCGGATCGGCGGCTGGTATCAACTCGAAGCGTGCGGCAAGTTCCGCCAGCGTAGCGAGCATGTCCCCGGAATCGTGGTTATCGAGCGATTCGAGGATCAAACGGGCGAGCCGCACACTGTTTTCCGCACGTTCGCAGTAGCGCCCGGCCCAGAACAGATTCTCGGCCGCCCGGCTCGATACGGTGCGACGCCGGTGCGCGAAGTCCCCGGGCTTGAGCGGCGACGGCAACAGCGAGAAGCTCGAGCCGGGCTGGCTCGACAGCACCCATGTGTCGACGCTGCTGCCGCCCGATTGCATCGATACGCTGGTTTGCCGCTCGCCAGCCATGCGCGTGAACGCCCCCGGCAGCACATGCCAGCCGCCCGATACGTCGGCAATCGCATAAACGCGCAGCGAGCAAGGGCGATGGCTCAATGCGCCGTCCTCGTAGCGCGGCGCGCAGGAGTGCGGCAGCGGGGCCTGAATCGTGAACGCGTCCGGCGCCGCTTCGATGCGCGCGCGCCACTCGGCGATCGGTTGCGGGCCCGCTGCGAGGCCGGGCGGCATATCGGACGAGACGGAATGAAGCATGCCGGCCCACGTCGGCACGAGCGAGCCGTGCGCGAGCCGTGCGAACGCCTCCTCGCGCACGGCGGCTTCGCCGCACCACCAACTCGCGACGCTCGGCAACGCTAGGGGCTCGCCGAACAGCGCGTCGGCGATGCCGGGCAAGAACCCATGCAGCGCCGCGGATTCCACGATGCCGACGCCCGGCGCATTGGAGACGACGACATTGCCCGCGCGCATGACTTGCAAGAGCCCGGGCACGCCGATCGTGGAATCGGCGCGGAGCTCGACCGGATCGCAGAAGCTGTCGTCGAGCCGACGCAGCAGGCCATGAACGCGCTCGAGGCCAGCCAAGGTCTTCAAATAGAGCTTGTCGCCGCGAACCGTGAGATCGGTCCCTTCAACGAGCGTGAGGCCGAGATAGCGCGACAGAAACGC
>Ga0157369_10000598_pt1 | contig 46913 bp, 32 predicted proteins | sample C25metaG_FD_113461 | JGI IMG/M metagenome (GOLD analysis project Ga0157369, IMG submission 113461) | Corn rhizosphere microbial communities from Kellogg Biological Station, Michigan, USA - C2-5 metaG | ecosystem: Host-associated > Plants > Roots > Rhizosphere > Soil | place: USA: Michigan... | reverse complement strand
TCGGGCGACCAGGCCGGATCGCGGTCCATGGCGCCCGGGCTGTGGGTGAGATTCTCCGGACTGCCGTGCTTGACCGGCACGGTCAGGATCTCGCCGTGGGCCTCGAAAACTGCGCGCACACCGTTCGGCGAGATATCGCCCGCAGCGATATCCTTGGCCACATCCTCGAAATGCGATCGGCGCTGGGGAAAATCACCCGCAATCGTCACCGGCACCGGCTGACTGCTGCCGCTTGCGGTGTCGTAGATGCGCAGCTCGCCAAACTGCGAGTAGACGATGCCCCCGGGACCTGCAGACGCGGAGGTGATGTCGAAGCCGGTGTTGTCGATGACCCGCCTGACCTGCTTGCTGTCCGTGTCATACGAGTAGAGGGTGGCCGGGCCATCGCGATCGGAAAGGAAATAGACCGTGTGGCCGACCCACATCGGATCGCTCTCGTTGGCGTTCAGGTTCGGGATCCGCACGGTGCTCGAGTCCGACAGGCGGGTGACCCAGACCTGCGCATGCTGCCCGCCCTTGTAGTCCTTCCAGAACGGCTCCCACTGGAAACCGGGAACGTAGGCGATGCGGTCGCCGCCAGGCGAATAGGAGCCTGCCTCTCCGGTGGGCAGCGGCAGCTCTTCGGGAAAGCCGCCCCTGACCGGCACCGTAAAGAGCTGATCCGGGTCGGAGAAGCTCTCTCGATGCGAGCTGAAGACTATTTTTTTGCCGTCCGGTGTCCAACCAACGGCAATGTCCGGATCCGGGTGATACGTCAGGCGCCGCGGCTGGCCTCCGGTCGTCGGCACGACATAAACGTCCGTGTTCTTGTCATACGTGCCGCTGAACGCGACCATCGAGCCATCGGGAGAAAAGATCGGCTTCGCCATGAGCCCGATGCCGCTCGCGAGGACATGCGCCTGGCCGCCGCTGCGGGGGACGCTCCAGAGCTCTCCGGCGTACTCGAAGACGATCTGGGTCTTCGACATCGTCGGGTCATTGACAAGAAGCCTGTCGGCGGCTCCGGCAGAAAAAGACGCGATCAGAGCCAGCGTCGTGGCGAGCCATGTTCTCATGAGGGCCTCCGTATTCGCCAAAGGACCACAGGCAACGACGGAAGTATGTCACGCGTCCGGCAGACGCCCCCTCACGGAGTGCGACGAGCAGTGATATTGGGTAGACGAACTGCCTGGCGTGGAGCCTGCCTGCGTCAAACGGCTCGAAGGGAGCCAGCGGGCTAGGCGCCCCCGGAAGGGGTGGGACGGAAATGCAGGTCCTGGTAATCGAAGCTGAAATCGGCCAGCGGCGACACCGGCTTCATGGCAATCGACCTGATGTGGCCACCGGTTACGCCGAACGTCACATAGGCATCCTCGATCCCGCTGTCCGTCCAGTGCGCGCGGAAGGTGTCGTTGGCTACATGCTGGAGCGAGCCCTCCATGCCGGGAGTGCGATCGAAGTGAATCCAAAGCTTGCCGGTCCCGCGTGCCGAGACGGTCATGGTGCCGTACCAGGGATCGACGTACGTGCCTTCATAGCCCGCCGTGGGCAGGGACGATTTGTCATTCGGCTTGTACTGCTGCGGCAGATTCTTCATCTGCGCCAGCGTCTTGCCCATGATCTGCCGCCGCAGCGCTGCCAGGCCGCCTATCCAGTCCTGCTGCGGCTGACCGAGATAGTAGGCCAGCAGGTAGTCGACCACAGCGCGCCGCGCGCCTCCATCCTCGGAGTTGATGACGACAGAGAAGGCGACATGCCTGTCAGGAATGAAATAGAGCGCCGCCAGCGCTCCGAAAACTGCTCCGGTGTGCTCGACGATCGTATGGCCATGGTCGTCTTCCACGAACCATCCGAGTGCATAGTCCTGCAGGTTGGGGCCGGCCAGCAGCGCGGAAACGGCGCCGAAAGCATCCGACGGGACCACGTCGATCGGGTTCCAAAGCTCATGGACGGCATCTGCGCTCAAGAGGCGTTGGCCGTCGGGCAGCTTGCCCTCCTCTTCCCACATCGCCATCCACTTGGCCATGTCGGCGGCGCTGGCGTTGATCGAGCCGCACGGGGCCGCGGCTTCGGCATCCAGCACCTGCGTCAGGATTCTCTCCTTGCCCATCCCGCGGATCGGCCCATCGGTGCGCCCATGCAGCGCGACCGCATTGGGTGCTTTCGGGTCGTAAAGCGTGCGCGAGTCGGCCATGCGCAGCGGACCGAAGATGTGTTGCTCGACGAACTGCTCCCAGGTCTGGCCTGAGACGGCCTGCACCAATGCGCCGGCGACGATGTATGTGATGTTGTCGTAGGCAAACACCTCGCGGAAACCGGTTCTCGGCTTCAAATAGCGCAATGCATGAACGATGTCCGCGCGGCTGCGGGTCGTGGTCGGAATGATGAGCAGATCACCTTCGCCGAGACCCAGACCCGTCCGATGAGTCAACAGATCGCGCACCGTCATGTGCTCGGTGACATACGGATCGTACATCTTGAAACCGGGCAGCCTGTCGACGATGCGGTCGCTCCACTTCAGCTTCCCCTGGTCGACGAGGATTGCCAAAGCCGCTGAGGTGAACGCCTTGGTCTCAGAGCCAATCGGGAAAGCCGTAGCCGCCGTGACGGGCGCGCGCGTTGCAATGCTGCGCACTCCGTAACCTTTGGCCACCAGAGTCTTGCCGCTCTGGACGATGGCGAGCGACATGCCGGGCGCGCCGAAAGCCTGCATGGCTCGCGCGACATAGCGATCGAGATCGGGTGGCGGCGCGGCGGGCGCGAGGTCTTCAGCCCACACGCCGGACGAGACCGGCACGGCAAGAACGGCAAGCACCGCCGCAATGATTGATACCCGACGCATGCAGAACGCCTCGTGCTAATAGCGGAAGCTGAAACTGGCAAATCCAAAGGCGAAGATCGCCCACAGCCCGTAGAGGGCACTGAGTGCGAGAACCGCTTCACCGGTGCGGACCAGCCAGCCACCGGGGCCACGCAGCGCGCGCCTGACCGCCTCCGCCAGTACGGCCAGCGCCCCGACGAGACCCAGGAGCCCGACGATGTAAGCGATAGTCAGCATGCCGTTGATGCTGCCGTTGGCGTTCAACAGGAGGTCGAAAGCCACGAACCAGGCCAGGACGACGGCCAGCATCAGTACCGCGCCGATGCGGGATGCGAGCCGCAGGCGCTTTTCCTGGAAGGTCAGGAGAAGCGGTGTCTTGAAGCGGCGCCTCACGATCGCCCCGCCGATCCAGATCACCACCGTCAGGATGAGGACGCCGAGGCACCCCGCTCCCATCCAGGTCAGTGTGCCCTTCTCTTCGAGCCCATGGACTTTCTGGAAGATCATGACCGGAATGAAATCATCGGACACCCAGTACGCCACCCGACCATCGGAGTCGGTGACGAACTTGAGGTGCGTCTGTCCGCCGACTTCCCGGTAGGTGAGGGGCCCAACCTCCCGCCAGCGCTTGGGCGCGCCGCCGAGATTCTTGAGCATCGATACTTCGACCTCGCCATTCGGCAGAGCGGTCACGCTCCCCTGGGAAATGCCGTTGAAGATCCGGAATGCGCTCTCGATGCGACGGGAGGTCATGTACCAGCCCGCCACGCGCGCCGCATCCGCCTGCGGATGCGCAACTGTCGATTCCGACGGCGCCGTGTAAGGATAGTAGCGGTCGAGGAAGGCACGGAAGATTCCGGTACGGACATCCTCCGCGGCGCCATCCTTGCCGAGACTGTTGAGAGATATGAAGAGTCCGACGTGCTTGTCGAGCAGCAGATGCATGTCACTGTGGAATGCGGCAGTGTCACCCGCGTGCGCGATGATGCGTAGCCCGTTGCGATCCTCCTGGTAGAAGCCGAGGGCATATCCATTCATCCCGGGCGCCATGCGCGAGGCAGGCGTATGCATCAGCTGCATGGTCTCGGGACTGAGGATCGAGGCGCCGCCGTAGCTGCCGCCCTCGAGATGCGCGATCATGAAATGCGCCATGTCGACGGCGGTGGAGGTCAGCGACCCGGCGGGCGCGACCTCGATATCCTCGAAAGGAATGGGCTTGTCATCCGAGGCCTTGTCGTAACCCTTCGACATGTTCTTGGCCATCGCCGACGGCAAGGGCTGATCGAACGTGGAATGAGTCATGCCGAGCGGCTGGAAGATGTGTCGCGCGATGTACTCATCGAAAGGCTCACCGGAGACGCGTTGCACGATGTAGCCCGCCAGCATCGCCCCATAGTTCGAGTACGCGACGACCTTGCCGGGCGGGAAGATCTGCGCCGGCAGATGCTTCACGAGGTACTCGTGATAGGGCACGAGGTCGCTCGCCGAGGGTACGAAGGCGCCCGAGATCGTGTCCTCCCAACCCGGCGTATGGGTCATCAGGTTGCGCAAGGTGATGGGCTTGCCGAACTTCTCGGGGATCTTGAAATCCACATAGTCGTTGACATCGCGATCGAGATCGAGCTTCCCCGCCTGCACGAGCTGCATCACCGCGGTCCAGGTGAATGTCTTCGACACAGATCCCGGGCGAAAGAGTGTCTGATCGGGCACGACGGGGGTGCGGGCCTTCATGTCGGAAAAACCGTATCCCCTGGTGAAGAGGATCTGTCCGTTCGCCACCACGGCGACCGTTGCCCCGGCGATATCGCCGCTCCGGATTGCGTACGGAACGATTCCATCCAGGAAGGCGGCTACGTCCGCAGAGGTCAGGTCGTGAGCACCCGTGCCGGCCTCCGACGCGCCGGGGCTCGCCTGCGCTTCTGTGCTCGGCGCAGTCACCGACGGAGGCGTAGGTGCGAGGGGCTTCTGCTGTCTCGCGGGCGTGCGTGCGTCAGCTGCACTGCCGGCGATCAGCAGGAGAGCCCAAGTCAAAGCGGCGACACCCACTTGGGCGCGCTGGCGCAGGCCGTTACTCGTTGAATTGCCCATCACGCACTCCGTTCATAGTCTGTTGTTGTCTGGCGCCCCTCAGGCGCAGCTCGATCGATCGTCGGGTCAGAACGAGACCGTGAAGCTCGCCAGACCAAGATAGATGACGCCCCAAATGCCGTAAATTCCGGCGAGCCCCAGTACGAGCTCGCCGCCCCGCGCCAGAATTCGACCCGGGCCCATGCGCAAGCGCATCCCGGCGCTGGCGATCATTGCGAGACTGCCGATGATCGCGAGCACGCCGAGCACATAGAGCGGAATCAGCTTGCCGACGAGCTCCCCACCGACCAGGGCGTCGAGTCCGGCCAGGCTGGCGAAGAACATAGCCCATGCGGCGACGAGCACCAGATAGATGAGCGCGCCAATGCGGGAGGCGAGCCGCAGCGCCGACTCGAGCGGCGGCAGCACGAGCGGGTGGCGGAAGCGGCGGCGAATGATGGCACCGCCGATCCAAGTTCCGACGGCGAGCAGCATGATGGCGAGGAAGAGGCTGCCAAGGGGCTTGAGCAGCGAGTGCTGTCCCAACCCATGGACGGGTAGATTGATGTCGACAGGAATCGTGTCATCAGACACCCAGTATTCGACCTGGCCGTCCTTACCGGCGACGAATCTCAGGTGCGCCTGTCCGCCCACCTCCCGCCAGATGAGCGGACCGACCTCGCGCCAGCGCTTCGGAGCTCCACTCAATTGCGTGAGCTCGCTCGCCTCGATCTGTCCATTCGGCTCCGTGGTCACCGAGGACTGGCTGATCGCATTCAGGATGCGCAGCACCGTATGCCGGCTCGATGCGTAAGAGCCGGCCGCACGTGCGGCATCCTTTCCGGGATCGGATACGGTCACCTCACTGGGCGGCGTGTACGGAAAGTAGCGGTCGAGGAAGCTGCGGAAGATGGCGACTCGGACCTGCTCCGCTGCACCGGCGGTGCCGGTGCTATTGAGCATAATGATGAAACCGACGCCCTTGTCGAGCAGCAGGTGCACGTCGGAATGGAATACGCCGGTATCGCCGCCATGCCCGATGATGCGCAAGCCGTTACGGTTCTCCTGGTAGAAGCCGAGGTCCATGCCGTTCATACCGGGAAGGGGCCGCCCTTGTGGCGTCTGCATCTCCCGAACCGTGGCCGGACTCAGGATCTGCGCGCCATTGAAGGAGCCACCGTTCAGCTGCGCCAGCATGAATTTCGCCATGTCGGTGACACACGTGCTGAGCGCCCCGGCAGGCGCAGCTTCGACCAGCTCGAAGGGGACCGTGCTGTCGTTGGAGGCCTGTCGGTATCCCGTAGCCATGAACGGCTGCAAATTCGCGGGCAGCGGCTGTTGGAAGCTCGAATGGTCCATCCCGAGCGGCTGCAGGATGTGGCTGTTCACGTAGTCGAGATAGGTCTCTCCCGAGACGCGCGCGATGATGTAGCCCGCCAGCGTGGTGGCGTAATTGGAGTAGGCGACCACCTGCCCCGGAGGATGGATGAGCGGCGGCATGTGCCGGATGAGATATTGCCGCAGCGGAAAAAGCTGGCTCGGCTCGTTGACGAAAAGGTCGGTGACGGTGTCCTCGAATCCCGTCGAATGCGTCATGACGTCGCGCAGCGTGATCGGCCTGCCGAACGGCTCCGGCACCTTGAAGTCGAGATAATCGTTGATGTTGCGATCGAGATTGAGCTTGCCCTGCTCCACGAGCTGCATCACCGCCGTCCAGGTGAAGAGCTTCGAGACCGAGCCCGCGCGAAAGAGTGTCTGGTCGGCCACCACTGGCCGGCCCGACTTCAAGTCCGCAAAACCATATCCGCGCGCGAAGACGAGGCGACCGTCGGCGACGACGGCGACAGAAGCGCCCGCTATATCGGCTCGGGCAATGGCGTAGGGAACCATGCCGTCGAGAAACGCTGCGATGTCCGGCGCCGTGAGGGCATGAGCATCGCTGCCAGCCGCCGGCGCGCCGGGCGCAGAACCCTGGATACTCGCGGTCGCCGGATGCGGTTCCGGCACCGGTTGATTGGGCGGGCCGGCAGCCGAGCGGCCATTCGCCTCGCCGGGCGCAAAGAGAAAGAGCACGGCCAGGAGAGCCGCGCCTGCGGCAAAAGTCTTCGGCACCCAGCTATCGCTGATGGAACTCTGCTTCACTGGCGACCCAACGAGTCAGTTGCTCTTCGTCCGGCGAATGGCAACACTCAGCGAGATGTCCTCGCTTTGCCACTTTGACAAATTTAGCTACATTTTTCCGAATTCGCAAATTATTTCCTTGTCCGGATACGCTCGACAATTCCGGGCCGCTGGATTTAAATGGCAGCCATGATCGCAAAAGTGCCAAAGGCAGCGCAGGTAGGGGTCAGCGGGCGCGTCGCGGCACATCCCGGGTCCGCCCTCAAGGCCCTGCGCAATCAGCGCGGATGGACGCTGGCGGAGGTCAGTCGGCGCACCGGCCTCCCCGTTTCGACACTGTCGAAGATCGAGAACGAGCGCATCTCGCTCAGCTACGACAAGCTGGCGCTCCTCAGCGCGAGTCTCAGCATCGACATCTCGCAGCTCTTCGCGCCGCCGCTCGGAGGCATGCCGGGGGCGGTCATCGGCCGCAGAAGCTATACGCCCGGTGGGCAGGGTCAGGCGATCGAGACCGGCAACTACGGCCACACCTATCCCGCGGCGGACTTCCTCAACAAGCGATTCGTCCCGATCATTGCCGAGCTGCGCGCCCGCTCGCTCGAGGAGTTCGGGGAGCTCATCCGGCATCCCGGCGAGGAATATGCCTACGTGCTGGAAGGTACCGTCATCTTCCATACCGACCTCTATGCGCCACTCACCCTGCGCAAGGGCGACTCGATCTACTTCGACAGCGGGATGGGTCACGCCTACCTTGCGGCCGAAGCCGGCCCCTGTCGCGTGCTTTCAATCTGCTCGGGCCCCGAGTCGCAGCTCAAGGAAGCGCTGCAGCGCGAGAGCCCGGCCAAGCCCGCCCACCGCACCCGCCGGACCGGCTAGGCGCTAGGTGCCGCCGGCCCTGGGACGGAAATGCAGGTCTTGATAATCGAAGCTGAAGTCCGCGAGCGGTGAGACCGGCTTCATGGCTAGCGATCTGATGCGTCCATTCTCGACTCGGAAGGTCACGTAAGCGTCTTCGATCCCACGGTCGGTCCAATGTGCACGGAATGTGTCATTGGCGATGTGCTCGAGCGGGCCCCCCATGCCGATCGTGCGATCGAAGTTGACCCAGAGCTTTCCACCGGCGCGTACCGAAACAGTCGTGGTGCCGTACCACGGATCGAAGTAGGTTCCGGCATATCGGGATATCGGCAGCGACGATTTGTCGTTCGGGACGTACTCCTGCGGCACGTTCTTCAGCTGTGCAAGCATCTGGCCCATGATCTGCTTGCGCAGCGATACCAGCTGGCCGATCCGATCCTGCCGCGGCTGCCCGAGATAATAGGCGAGAAGGTAGTCGACCACAGCGCGTTTCGAGCCGTTATCCTCCGAGTTGATGTTGACGGCGAAGGCGACGTGCTCATCCGGAATGAAATAGAGCGAGGCAAGTGCGCCAAAGACGGCGCCGTCATGCTCGACCACGGTATGTCCATGATCGACCTCGACGAACCAGCCGAGTGCGTAGTCCTGTAGCGCCGGACCCGCCAACAGCGCGGACACGGCGGCTCCAAACGCGTCCGACGGGACTACCACGACCGGGTTCCAGAGCTCCTGCACGGACTCGGCGCTCAGCAGCCGTCGTCCATCCGGCAGTTTGCCCCCCGCCTCCCACACGGCCATCCATTTGGCCATATCCAGCGCGCTGGCATTGATCGAGCCGCAGGGCGCAGCGGGCGCAGTATCGAGCACTCCCGTCAGAATTCTCTCCTTGCCCATGCCCCGGATCGGCCCGTCAGTGCGCCCGTGTAGTGCGACCGCGTTCGAGGCCGCCGCATCGTACAGCGTCCGGGAATCCGTCATGCCGAGGGGAGCGAAGATATGGTGCTCGACGAAGTGCTCCCAGGTCTCGCCCGAGACCGCCTGCACGAGTTGGCCGGCAACGATGTAGAGGATGTTGTCATATGCGAACACCTCGCGAAAGCCGGTTCTCGGCTTCAGGTACCGCAAGGCGTGCACGATGTCCTCACGGTTGCGGGTCGTATTCGGCGTAATGAGCAGGTCGCCTTCGCCCAGGCCCAGTCCGCTGCGATGCGTGAGCAGATCCCGAACCGTCATGTGCTCGGTCGCATAGGGATCGTACATCTGAAATCCGGGGAGTCTGTCAACGATGCGGTCGCTCCACTTCAGCTTCCCTTCGTCGACTAGTATCGCCAGTGCAGCTGAGGTGAATGCCTTCGTCTCCGAGCCGATGGGGAACGCCGTATCCGGAGTCACGGGCGCGCGAGTGCTGATGCTTCGCACTCCATAGCCTTTCGCGACCACTGTCTTGCCGTCCTGCACGATGGCGAGGGATAAGCCCGGCGCGCCGAACGCCTGCATGGCACGCGCGACGTACCGATCGAGATCCGGAGGCGCCGCGGCCGGTGCAGTGCTTGCCGCATGCGCAGGGGGCACCGCCAGCGTGGCGAGGAGCGCTGCGAGGATGGCCGCCGCGAGCCTCACGCCCCCGTCTCCGATACGCCCCAGCCATCCGGACAGTGCACCGTGCCCTTCTCATAGAGCGTGACCGGCGGCCGGTCCTGCGCCAGAAACAAAGGGCCATCGAGATCAACGAAGTCGCACCGCTGCGCGACCAGACAGCCTGGCGCCATGGCGAGGGATGTGCCTTCCATGCAGCCGACCATGGGCTTCATGCCGAGCCGGCGGATCTCCGCCGCCATGGCCAGCGCTTCGGTAAGGCCACCACACTTGTCGAGCTTGATGTTGACGACCTCGAACAGTCCAATGGCCTTCGGGAGGTCGCCGAGCCCTTGTACGCTCTCGTCCGCCCCCAGTGGGATCGGCGAGCCGAAGTCGGCGAGCTCATGCTCACGGCCCACGCGCACCGGCTGCTCGATCAGCCGCACGTCCGCCTCGAGCAACGCTGGCAGAATGGCGCGCAAAGACGCGACGTCATAAGCCTGATTGGCATCGACTCCTATCCAGACATCCGGCCGTGCAGCCCTCACCGCGCACACGCGCGCCCCGTCGTCCTCACCGGTCAACTTCAGCTTGAGGCGCGTGGCGCCGCGGTATGAGGTTGCGGCGCGCGCCATGGCCTCTGGCGTATCCGCGCCCACCGTGTAGGTCGTAGGGAGCGGCTTTGGAGCCTCGAGGCCAGCGCGCTGCCATGCGGGTATGCCGGACCTTCTCGCCTCGAGATCCCAGAGCGCGCAGTCGAGCGCATTGCGTGCGCCTCCAGGGGGTAAGAGAGACTGAAGCGCCTCGCGCGTCAGGCCTCCGCGCAGCAGCGGCCGCATGGCCTCGAGCTGTCTCGCCATGCCCTCCGGACTCTGGCCTCGATAATGCACCCCGGCCGCCTCTCCCCGGCCGGAGACACCATCCTTGGTCAGCGTGACGAGAATGACCGCGGCTTCGGTGAACGTGTAGCCGGTGATCCGGAAGGGAGCCTTGAACGGCCAGCGCTCGATGCGGACGTCAAGTTGCATGACAGTGGCTCTGCGGCCCACGCCCTCAGAGGCGCAGATCGATCTTCGCGCCGATCGTGCGCGGGTCCTGGATCGTGATCGCCCCGCCGAAGTTCGGCGTGCCCGAGTTCGTGTAGGAAGTGAGTCCGCGTGTGTCGGCGACATTCTTACAGTACAACTCGAACGACCACCGCCCATTGTCCAGCCCGGCACGCAGGTTGATGGTGTTGTAGCCGTCGAGCTGAGTGCGCGGATTGGGCACGAAGACGATCGCGTTGTTCACGACGTTCACGCTTGCAGCCCAATCGTTGAAGCGCGACCCGATGTAGCTCCAGCTAGCCCCGGCGAACGCGCTGTAATCGGCGAACGCCTTCCAGCGGTAGTCCGCATCCAGCGAGTTGCTCAATTTCGGCGACTCGGGCAAGCGGTCGCCCTTCACCCCGCCGGTCGCCGGAGCGTCATCCGTGAGATAAGCGTTGATATAGGAGCCGTTGAGCGCGAAGGTGAGGCCGTCGGCCGGCGTGAGCGTGAGGGACCATTCGACCCCTTTGCTCGTCGCAGAGCCGCCGTTGGCATTGATGCCGATATTGTCGACCAGTTCGAAGAGCTGGATCTTCTTCCATTTGATCAGGAACGCCGTCAGATCCACCGACAGGCGGTTGTCGAGCAGATTGGACCTGATCCCGGTCTCATAGTTGACGGTGGAGTCGGCCTCGTAACTGCGCTGAACGCCGGTCGGCGTGATCGGCGGCAGCGCGTTGGGACCCCCCGGACGGTAGCCGCTCGCCACGCGCGCGTAGACCATGGTGTCCTTGCTCACGTGCCATCGTGGCGCGACGGAGTAGAGCCAGTCGGTGCCGGTCGAGGCGCCGCCGCTCACTTGCGCAGGATCCACCAGCAGCCCGCTGAGGATCTCGCTCGCGGACTGCTTGTTCTCCGACCAGCGCCCGCCGAGAGCCAGGTCGAATTGCGGGTTGAAGTGGTAGGTGACCTGCCCGAACCCGGACCACTCGCGATAGATCGCATCGAGACTCGGATTCTCGAGTGAGGGCAGGCCGCTCGGCGCCTGGGTCGGGATGATGAATGACGGCAGGGACTGGGCGAGCGTCGAGGACTCACGCGTGTAGAAAGCGCCGAGCTGCCACTCGAGCGCCACCCCCGTCGAGGAGGCGAGGCGCGCCTCCTCGGTGAACTTTTTGACGTTGAGGTCGTTGGGCTCGGCGACCCCCAGCACGGTGCCGGGAGGAGTGCCGGGAGGCAACAGGCTGGTCGCGAAATCGCCAAAAGTCACCCCGGGAACGAGCGGAGTCGAAGTCCCGTCGGTGAACGTATCCTCCGTGCTCGTCCCGTAGCTGGTGATCGAGGTGAGGCTCCCCCAGCCGAGCTCCCAGTCGAGCGTACCGCTGTAGACGCTGTATTTGAACGTAGCCGGCTCGTTGATGAAGCGGTTCTGGACGTAGTTGCCGCTGCTCGGCTGCAGTTGGTTCGCGGGTGGGTTGAGCGGGTCATCGGCGGGGCCCAGCCCCACGACGTCGATATCGGGCGTGTTATTGGTGTGCAGCGTCTGTCCGAACGCGGTCAACCGGATCGAGAAGTTGTTGGAGAGGTCGAGCAGGAACGAGCCGCGTCCACCCTCCCGGTAGCCGCGATTGACTTCGGTCTCCCTGAGCTGCGGGTCATCGATGAAGCCGGGCAGCCGGGTGTAGAAGCCGTCGAGGCGCAATGCGGCGATGCCGCTGACCGGGAGATTGAGCATCGCCTTGAACGAGCCGCCGGTGCCCCCGTGCGCCACATTCTCGCCCCCGAGCTCGAAGGCGCTCGCGAGATGGGTCGGATCGGGCGGATTGGTCACGTACTTGAGGAGACCGCCTTCGCTGCCGGCTCCATACAAAGTGCCCTGCGGCCCGCGCAGCACCTCGACGCGCTGCAGATCCCAGGTGTCGAAGTCGCCGGTGGTGAGGGAGCCGTTGGCGAGCGCGTTGCTCGAGCCGAATGGCACATCGTCTACATAGGTGGCCACCGTCGAGCCGACGCCGCCGACGCTCTCACCGCGGATCGTCAGGCTCTCGAGACCGGGGGTGCCCAGCTGCACGGAAAGTCCCGGAACCTTGGTCTCGAGGTCCGCAAAGTCGACGAGCTGCTGTGTTACGAGGGAGTCGCTCGTGATCGCGGTCACGCCCATCGGCACATCGTGCAGCTTCTCCTGGCGTTTCTGCGCGGTGACGACCACTTCCTGGAGTGTGGCCGCCGTATCCGCCGGAGTGGCTGGAGCTTCCGCTCCTGCGGCCTGGCCCACCATCAGGGCGAACGTCAAAACGAGCAAAATGGGCGATGAAGGACGCGCTGACCTGGACATGACCGTTTTCCCCCGGATCGGATGGGTCTGTCACAGTTTAGCGCAGATGAGAATTTTTTCAAATTTCGCAATTTTATTTCTATATTGAAGCTACGGTCTCGACTGCGGCCCGCCTAGCCGCGTCCGAGCGGATCGGCTACGCGCGGAAAGAATTCCTGATCGCGCTTCCGACGGTAATCGATCGCGGCGAAATTCATCTGCAGCGCGCCCGGGGTGGCGACCGCAATCAGCTCATCGGCAATGGGCGCGAAATTGGCCTGGAAGTGCCAGCTCGATTTCACGGCCATGATCTTCTTCGACTCGAGATCGATGCCGAGACCGGTAAAGGCATCCGGCGAGAAAGTCTGAGTGCGCACGCTCATGACCACGACATCGATGCCATTGATCTGCAGCCAAACCGAATCGCCCATGGGGCAGCGGGACGGCCCCAGGTCCTGTTGGGTGTGATCGGCGACGAACGCCTTTACGGTCGCCATGACATCCATCGACTCACCTGAGGCCGGTCCGCATTTGCCTCCGAGGCGCAGCGGCAGCGTTGCGCCAACACCCGCTTCGGCGCAGGTTCTCACCGTCACCGGATCCCAGATCGAGCCATAGGCCGCGTTTGCCATACCGGCTTGCAGCATCGCCCTGAGGAGCGACACGTTGTCGCTCGGTGCGCCGCCGCCCGAGTTGTCCGCCGTATCCGCCAGCACGACGATACCAGGATGACGGCTCGCCCGATCGAGCGCCGCCGCGATGTCGGGATAGCGGGGCAGGAGGGCTTGGCGCCGGTCGTAGATCGCATGGCCGATCTCGGTCGCGACCGACTCGGCGAGGCGCTGGTCGCCATCGGCAACGACCAACACTTTGGAGCCGGTCTCGGGGGTGTCCCCCCAGGGAAAGCCATGGCCGAAGCTCACCGACAGCACGCCGGCCCGACGCTCCGCGTCCTTCATTTTGGCGACGAGCCCTGCCATCGGCTCCGTGGTGGTCGGGTAGAAACCGACCATGCGGCAGTCGAAGAGATGCATGACCGGACGGCATTGCCGCGCAGCCGCCCTGATACAAATCTCGTACAGCTCGCGTCCGCGCTCGGGGTAGTCGACGTGCGGATATTCCTTTATGAGCACGATCGCATCGGCGGCCTCGATCATTGCCGGCGTCAGGTGACAGTGCGGATCGAGCAGCACCCCAATCTTTGCATCGGGCCCGAGGATGGCGCGCGCTCTGCCGAGAATATCGCCCTCGCAGTCATCGCAGCCGGTCGAGACCATGGCGCCATGGAGGAAAAAGAGCGCGACGTCGAACGGCTGCCTGGCGCGCAGCTCCGCCAGGATCTCCTCGCGATATTCCTCGTAAACCCTCTGCAGGGTCGGTCCGGAGGGCTGAGCATGAGCGAAAAAGCTTTCCACGAACTCGTGGCCATCCCGCGCTGCCAGCTCTTTCCAGACCCCGGCGAGCACGCCCGTCTCATCGTCACGGCCGCGCGTGGTGGCATCGCCGCGGAAGGGACCGACTTCCGAGAATCCGCGCCGGCCCGTCGGCCATGGGGCGAAGGTGTTGGTCTCGGTGATGAGTCCCGCCGCGAAGACGCGCATTACACTTTCTCCAATTTTCTAGTTGAGAAAAAACTTTCTATACGCTAAAACTACTTCCACTTCAATCCGTGTGAGAGTATTCGGAGTCCATGGACGTCAGCGGTCACGAGAGGGCCTATCCCCGGCCGGCCACGGCCTGGTGGGGCGTCGGCCTCTTCACCCTCGGGGCCATCCTCTCCTACACCGACCGGCAGATCCTCGCCATTCTGGTCGACCCCATCCGGGCGAGCCTGCATCTCACCGACACACAGCTCAGCGTGCTGCAGGGTGCGGCCTTCGCCGTAATCTACTCATTCATCGGGCTGCCGCTCGGGCGCATCGCCGATCTCGTGCCGCGGCGCGTGCTGCTCATACTCGCCATCGCTCTCTGGAGCGCGGGCACCGCCGCCTGTGGCTTCGCGCACTCCTTCGCAGGGCTCCTCGGCGCGCGGCTCCTCGTCGGCATCGGTGAGGCGGCACTCGCGCCCGCTGCAATCTCGCTCATCGGGGAATATTTCCCGCCCGATCGGCGCGGCACGGCCATGGGTGTGTTCCTCGGCGGGATCGTCATCGGCGCGGGTGCGGCCATCGGCATCGGCGGTGGCCTGCTCGAGCTCGCGCAGGGGAAGGCGCTGCATGGCCTGCCGCTGATCGGTGTCCTTGCACCCTGGCGGGTGGTGCTCCTCCTCGCCGGAATCGCCGGGCTCGCCGTCGCAGCCTCGATGCTCACGCTGCACGAGCCGCCGGGGCGCAGTTTCTCGTCTGCGAATTTCCGGGCACGCCTCTTCGGCCTAGGCGAGATCGCACGCGCTTTCCGCCGTCATGGAGGTCTACTGCTGCCGCTCTATGGGGCACTCGCCTTCTGGTCGATCGTCGACAATGCCCTGCTTTCATGGGCGCCCGCCCTGCTGATGCGGCGCTTCGCCTGGTCGCCTGGGAGCGTCGGCGCCAGTCTCGGCACGATCGCAATCGTCGCCGGCCTCATCGGCACGCCCGCGGGCGGCTTCATCTCTGACCGGGTCACCGCGCGCTGGGGAGTGCGCGCGCGATTCCCGCTCCTCGTACTGGTCGCCGTGACGGGAATACTCGGCATTCCCGTGGGTATCCTCAGTACACCGGTCGCGGCGTTGGCGAGCACCTGCTGGTGGATATTCGTTTCCTCGGCGCTCGGCACCATCGCCATCGCGACGATACTCGACCTTCTACCGCAGGAAAGCCGCGGATTCGGCATCTCCACCATCGCCTTCAACAACATCATCGTGGGACTCGGCCTCGGGCCCACGCTGGTCGCGCTGGTCACCGACAGGGTTTTCCACGACCCGCAGGCCGTCGGCTACGCGATGAGCTGCATCATTGCGCCGTCGGTGCTGATCGCCATCCTGCTCTACGCGGTAGCGATGTTGCGTGCGGGCCATCTTCAGGCTGCATCCCAGAGTCTGCCATGACGGGCTCGCAAGCTGACATCCTCATCATCGGGGCCGGAATTGCCGGCGCCTCCGTGGCGGCCGAGCTCGCGCGTACCCACCGCGTGCTGCTGCTCGAGGGCGAGGATATACCCGGCTACCACTCCACGGGCCGTTCGGCGGCAGTCTTCTCCGAGTCCTACGGCAACGAGGCGATACGTGCCCTCTCTCGGGCGAGCCGTGATTTCCTCTACCGCCCGCCGGCGAACTTCAGCCCTCATCCTCTGATCAAGCGCCGCAGCTGGCTGCACGTTGCCTCCGCGAGCCAGGCTCCCGCTCTCGAGCGATTTCTCGCCACCGAGGATCTTGCGCCACGTGTCCGCCGGGTCGCCCCGGAAGAAGCGCTGGCCCTCTCCCCTCTTCTTCGGCCGGAAACAGCGGCAGCCGGAGGCGCCTACGAGGAGGACGCTGCAGACATCGACGTGCATGCCCTCCATCACGGCTATCTCCGCCTTTTCCGCCACCGCCGTGGCACGGTGCTCACGGGTGCGCAAGTGACGGCGCTCGCGCATACCGGAGGGAAATGGCTGGTCGAAAGCACGGCGGGAGGCTTTCACGTGCGCACCGTCATCAATGCAGCCGGAGCCTGGGCGGATGCCATCGCAAGCCTTGCCGGCATCACTCCGCTGCGAATTCAGGCATGCCGCCGCACGGCGGCGCTGATCGAGCTGACGCACGGCGCGGTCTCCGACACGTGGCCGCTGACCATCGACATGGAAGAGGCGTATTACTTCAAGCCCGACGCCGGCCTGATCCTGCTTTCACCGGCGGATGAGACCCCGGTCGAGCCCTGCGACGTGCAACCGGATGAGCTCGACGTCGCGATCGCCGTCGATCGCCTGGAGAGAGCAACTCGGGTGACTGTCGACAAGGTGCGGCGCAAGTGGGCCGGATTGCGGTCGTTCGCGCCCGATCGCTCACCCGTCATCGGGTTCGACGGCGCCGCGCCGGGCTTCTTCTGGCTCGCGGGCCAGGGTGGCTACGGCATCCAGACAGCTCCGGCGGCAGCGGCCCTCGCCGCGGCACTGCTGCGCGATGAAGCGCTGCCGCCGGTATTAGCGGGCTTCGATCCCACCCTACTGTCACCCGTGCGTTTTACCAACTCCCAACAGCCAGCGGACGCCCGGCCGTGACCAGCGCCACCGGTCAGCCAGCCGCCATCCGCGACCGGACCTGGTTCGGCCATCCGCGCGGGCTGACGATTCTCTTCCTCACCGAGATGTGGAGCGAGTTCTCCTTCTTCGGGATGCGGACGCTCCTCGTCTACTACATGACGCAACAGCTGCTGATCTCGCAGGCTCACTCGTCCCTCATCTATGGCCTCTACCTTGCACTCGCCTACTTCACTCCCATCCCGGGTGGCATCGCCTCGGACCGCTGGCTGGGCAGGCGACGTGCCGTGCTGCTCGGGGGCGGCATCATGGCCGCAGGGCACTTCATGATGGCGTTCGAGTCCACTTTCTATCCGGCGCTGGCGACGATCGCCATCGGCAACGGCCTGCTGCTGCCGAGCCTCACCAGCCAGATCAATGAGCTCTACCGGGATGAGGATCCGCGCAAGTCTGTTGCGTACAACATCTACTACGTGGGTGTGAACGTCGGCGGGATGGCGGCGCCCTTCGTCTGCGGAACCATAGGCGAATTGTGGGGATGGAATTGGGGCTTCACAGTGGCTGGCCTCGGCATGGTCGCCGGACTCGTCGTCTATCTCATGGGCACACCGCTGCTGCCGCGCGAGCAGGGCTCGCCGCGGGCCAGACCTCCCGCTGAGATGAGCGATGGCCGCTCCCAACGCCTCGACGGCGGAACTATTCTCCTGCTCGCTGCCGTCCTCGTGCTCGTCGTCGTCTATCGGTCGGCCTACGAGCAGGTCGGCAACACAGTTGCGTTATGGGCGGAGACCGGCGTCGATCGCAGCGTTGGCAGCTGGACGATTCCGATGACCTGGTTCCAGGCTTTGAACCCGCTCGGGATATTCCTCTTCACGCCGATCGTGCTGGCAGTATGGCGATGGCGCGCCGCACGAGGGAAGAGCCGTTCCGCGGTGGCCAAGATGGCGACCGGGGCATTGGTGCTCTGTGCTTCCTTTCTGCTGCTCGCGGGAGCGGCGCTCCATGCCGGCGCATCCGGGACGCGCGCGAGTTGGATATGGCTCGCCTCGTATTTCTTCCTCTTCACGGCGGGCGAGCTCTTCATCCTGCCGGTCGGCCTCGGCCTCTTCGGCCGGGTCGCACCGCCCAGGATTGCGGCGACCATGATTGCCGCCTGGTTCGCTGCCGCGTTTTTCGGCAACCTCGGCGCGGGCATGCTCGGCACGCTCTGGAGCGCAATGCCGCCCTACGACTTCTTCGCTGTCGCGGCGGGGGTCGCAGCCAGCGCCGGCGTCCTGCTGCTGGCGCTCGCTCCCTGGGCGCGGAAATTCGATCCGGACAGCGGCGCTGCGCGGGTCAGTGCGCGCCCATCACCTCCAACAGTGCCTCTGCCGGACGCCTGAGGACCTTCTCGCTGCCGCTCGCGCCGAGGTGGTGCGTCGCATCGTTCCAATGCAGATGCGTCACGCGGCCGTCCCCTCGTTGGTAACCATAGCTGACGCCGTCGTCATCATAGAGGTCGAAGTCGGCATCACGACCCGGGTACACCCTGATCCGCTCGATATCCTGCGGCGTAGCCGTATTCGGCACCACGGCTCCCATTGGGAGGATGGAACCCGCCCGCACGAACACGGGGATCCGATCGATCGGCGCATCCGCCGTGACGGTGCGGCCTCCCGAGACACGCTCGTTGGTCCAGTAGTCGTACCAGTCTGCACCCGCCGGCAAATAGACCTGTTTGCGTGTCTGGCCCTGGCTCGTCACCGGCGCCACCAGAAAGTCGGGGCCGAACATGTACTCGTCACCGATGGTTGAGACTCTCGCATCTCCCGGGAAGTCCATCCAGAGTGCCCGCATGAAAGGCGCGCCGCTAACGTAGGTGTGTCTCGCGAGTGAGTAGATGTAGGGAATCAGCTGATAGCGCAGCCGGTCGTAGCGCGCCAGGATCGCCTCGGCCTGCTTGCCGTACGCCCAGATCTCGGTGTGCTTGCGCTCACCATGTACGCGCAGGGTGGACAGGAAGGTGCCGTACTCGAACCAGCGCGTGAACAGCTCCGGATAGTCATCGTCGCCGCCCACCACATCGCGCGCATCCGACGGATCGATCAGCAGCGGATGTGTGGCCGAGCCGCGCTGCGGCAACGGCTGCCAGCCGCCGATGTCGTTGCCCCAATAGGCGATCCCCGAGGCGGTCATGTTGAGCCCCGTGGGAATCTGACGTTTGAGCGCCTCCCAGGAGGGATCGATATCGGACGACCAGAAGATCGCGCCGGTGCGTTGCGAGCCGAGATAGGCCGCTCGCGCCAGGATGAGTACGCGCCGATCGGGGCGGTAGGCGCGCACGTGCCGCGACATCCCCCCAACGTACAGCAGCGGAAAGATGTTGTGATAGCGATTTCCGGAACCGATGCTGAAGAAGAAGCCGTCGGGAACCAGGTCAGGCTCGGTTTCATCGAGCCACAGATAGTCGAAGCCGTGCGACAGGATGTTGTCACGAACGTGGGTGAAGAACCAATCGAGCGCCTGGCCGTTGGTCGCATCGATCAGCGCGCCGGCGCGATCGGCCCGGAAGGGCAGCCCGTCCTGCGTCTTGCCATCCTTGTCCTTCAGGAAAAATCCCTTGGCATCGAGCTCATTGAAGTAACGCGAATCGCGCTCGAAGCGCGGCCACACCGAGATCAGCGACCTCATGCCAAGGGCATGCAGATCGCGGTTCATGCGGTCGGGATCCGGGAACTGCGCCGGATCGATGTCGAGCTGGCCCATGCGCGTCCAGTAGAACCAGTCGATCACCATGATGTCGAGCGGATAGCCCTTGGCCCGATACGTGTGCGCGACGTCGAGGATCTCCTGCTGACTCGCGTAGCGCGCCTTCGATTGAATGAGACCGAACGCCGCTTTGGGCGGCAACGGTGTCCGCCCCGTGAGCTTTGCATATCCGGCATACAGGGCGTCAGCATCGTCACCGACGATGACGAAGAACGACACGCGCTCACCGACTTCGGATTCCCACAGTGTGCGCCCATTGACACCCGGATAGACGTGGGTATCGGAGGGGTTATCCCATACGATTCCATAACCGCGGCTCGAGACCATGAACGGTATGCAGACTGTCTCGCCGTGCGGCTCGTCGTAGAAGTGCCTGCAGTCGATCGTGCGGCCGCGTAGATCGAGAATTCCCTCCTGGTTCTGACCGAGGCCATAGAAGTGCTCGCCGGCCGGCGCGTCGAAGCTCGCGCCTACTTGGAATGTTGCCTCACCGTTGACCGTATGAGGGGCCATCTGCCAGCCCGTCATCGCGAGCACGGGCGCGCCACGTGCATTACGGATTTCGAGCCCTACCGGCGGCAGGGATGGTGCGAAATAGCGCTCGCCTGAAGAAGGCACGGCAGGAGGCGGCGGCGCATCGACGTGCAGGCGCAGGGCGCTCGAGCGCAAGTCATCGCCGCCAGCACTCTCGCTGTGCTCGAATGCATGCTGGGCTGAGGCGGCAATGAAGCCGTAGCCGGGAGGCGCCGCAGCGGCAGCAGCATCGGTGGCGATCGTGATGCGCACGATATTGGGCGCATAAGGCTCGACGGCGACGTAGGCGCCATTGCGGCTCAGCACCAGAGGAGCGGCAAAGCAAGGGCCACAGAGCATGAGCGCCATGACACAGACGAGGCGGCTCGCGGCCCCGGTCCCACGGCAATTCTCGATCAAGTTACCCCCTCCGACGTTGCGGCAGGCTCAGCTCTGCGACGGGACTAGTATTCGTCCAGTCGCCTCGGGCGACAAATAATGCTATTCGCGGGCGATATACAGTGATTTATATACGGGCCGCCGATTTGCAGATGTGGTAACTTCCGCGACGCAGCCGAGAGCGAGCCCGTGGCGAATACACTGATTCACGAGAACCGCCGCCTACAGTTTCCGCTCGACACCCTGGTTGACGCGCTCATCGAGCTCGAGGACAAGCAGGGACACTGGCCATCGAAAGCCACCGTGGTGGGGGCCAGCATCGACCATCCCGCTGACAGCGAAGCGGCTGTCGTACTCTCGATTCACCGGCAGGACAGCGGCGAGGTCAGCGAACGCCGGTATTCCCTGCCGATGCTGGCGGCCGCGATCGTCAACTACTGCCTGACCATGCGCGTGCCCATTCCGCGCAACTCCACGAAAAGTATCCAGGTCCTGACCGATGGTGTGGCGTTGGTGCTCGAGAACACCGTCATGGTGCAGACCCGGCACGAGGAGCTCTCCACGCTTGCGGCCGGCACCGTCAGGCCGATGACTCCCAAAACCGCGGATGCTGCGCCCGATGAGAAGCCTGCGTCCCTGGACACTGCGCCCGAGGCGAAAGCGGCAGCGGATGCTGCGCCTGATGAGAAGTCGGGAACTACGGATGCCGCGGCCGATGGAAAATCGGCAGCCTCGGAGGGTGCCCCTGCTGCGAAGTCAGCCGCCGGCGACGCGGCCTCCGATGGAAAGCCGCCGGTTCCGGGGTGACCGCTTGGTTAGCCCGCTCTGCTGAGCGGCGTACGATGCGAAGCCTGCCGGGCGCTCATCACATAGAGAGCACCGACGACTCCGGCGACGAGCAGCAGCGATCCAACCGGATAGCGCCGCAGCAGACGTCCGCCAGCCGGAATCACCCGAGCCCCGAGCTCAACGACAGAGATGGCTGCAGCGATGCGCCCGAGCGTGGAGTTCGAGCTTCTCGCGGCATGCACAGCCCTCTCGAGCAGGGTGCCGGTTTCTGACAGTTTGCGGCCGGACTGCCGCAGTTGTTCGGGATCGACGCTCATGAGGCTCTCGGCTGTGCTGGTCTCCTCATACAATGGAGCGTGCTACGGCGAGTTCCCGGCGGCGCGGCTCGCGTGATCGATGCCGGCCACCAGATGGTAGAAAGCTTCCAACAGGGGCAGTGACAGTCTGTGCTCCCTGGCCTTGCGGACTGCGTAGCCGAAGGTCTCCTCGACCTCCAGCGGCCGGCCGGCTTCGAGGTCCTGAAGCGCCGAGATACGATGGCCTGGCGCCCGCAGCCGCATGTCCCCACCGGCTTTGCGGACTGCCGCCACGGCCGCGTGCTCGGAAGCATCGAGAATCTCCAGCAATGGCAGCGTCGTGGCGCCGTCAACGAGAGCGATACCCTGCGCTCTCGCCAGCGCCGCAACCTCGCGAACGAGGCGCACCAGCACCTGCGCGCAGTCCACATCGCTCAGATAGCGCCAAGTGGCGGATCTCGTCGTCACGCCCATGCTCACCAGCGCCAGCCACACGGTGAACTTGCTCCACTCCAGAGAGAGGATGTCGGGAACGGCAACCGAGCGAATCCCGGCCGCATCGATCATGCCGGCGATGCGCCGCGCCCGCTCGCTCGAGCCCCCCGCCAGCTCGCCGAGGGGCAGGTTCACGTTGCGCGTGAACAGGACCTCGCCGGATGGCAGCAGCTCGCCGCTGGTATCGGCGAGAGCGCCGAGCACCCGATCCGGGCCGAAGACCTGCACCAGAAGCTCGTTCTTGAGAACGCCATTCTGGATGGACAGAGCCGCGCCGACCTCCGCGTGCTTCAGACGTTGCAGCGCGACGTCAGTACCGGGCGTCTTCATCGCAACAATGAGTGTATCGGCCGCCCGAAGCTGCGTCGGATCGGTGAGCACGGGGACCTTCACCGAGAAATCGGCCAATCCCTTGATCCTCAGTCCATCGCGCTCCACCGCACGCGCACGATTGCCGCGTGCCAGGACAATGACGGAATGCCCTGAGCGCGCCAGGTGCGCGGCCAGGATGGAGCCGATGGCTCCCGCTCCGAGAATCGCGAATTCAGCTCGAGTCACGTCCGCGCCTCCGTCGTCGCAAGTATAGCGCCGGCCCGCGGGCAGGCGAGGACGCTACCGGCTAGCGCAGCCGTGAGAGAACGGCGCCGAGCTGCCGCACTTCCTCGACGGTGTTGTAGTGCGCCAATGAAGCGCGCACCGCGCCGCTCTCCATGGCCAGCCCGAGCCGGCGCATGAGGCGCGGCGCGTACATGTGCCCATCCCGTATGCTGATGCCGGCAGACGAGGCAGCCTGGGTCACGGCCGCCGGCGAGACCCCGGGGAGATTGAAGCAGAAAGTCGGCACACGCCGGTCCAGCCGCTCCTCTTCCCGCTCTCCGTAAATCTCAGCTCCGCACGCGAGCAATGTCTGCAACAGCTCACGCGAGAGGAGCTGCTCGTATTCCCGAATCGCGGTCATGGCCACACGGCACTCCTCGCGCAGCGATGCATCGGCCGGGGGGGCGGCGTTGCGTTCTGTCGTAGCGCGACCGACCTCCGTCAGATAGTCGATCGCTGCCGCCATGCCCGCCACGTTCTCGTAGATGAAGGTTCCCGCCTCGAGCTTGCCCGGCGGCTCATCGGGTATGAAGTCCTCGCGAAATGCGGGGAGTCTCACGAGCGACTCGTAGCGCCCCCAGAGAAAACCCATATGAGGAGAGAAGATCTTGTAGCCCGAGCAGACGAGGTAGTCGCAGTCGAAATCCCGGACATCGATTACGCCGTGCGGTCCGTAGTGCACTGCATCGAGGAAAATCTCCGCACCTGCCGCATGCGCCAACTCGGCCGCCGCGCGCACGTCCACGATGGTGCCGAGAGCGTTCGAGGTCAGAGTACATGCGACCAGCCGGGTGCGAGGACCCAGCACGGCGCGCAGATCCTCCGGGTGCAGGGAGCCGTCCTGCCGCATGCGCCACCAGCGCACCTTCGCGCCCATCGGCTCGAGCGCGAGCCACGTCGCGACATTCGCCTCGTGATCGAGATCGGTGACGACGATCTCGTCGCGCTCATCGAGCATCTGACCGATCGCCAGGCTCACCATGCGGATGAAGGAAGTCGCATTCATGCCGAAGGCGATTTCTTCAGGCCGGCGGGCATTGACGAACGCCGCCACATGCGCGCGCGCCCGGGCGATCGTGGCATCGACCGCGAGACTGCGGGGATAACGTCCGCCTCTCTGGACGTTGCGCTCGATCAGGTGGTGCCGCACCGCCTCGATCACCCCATCGGGCACCTGAGCGCCCGCTGCATTGTCGAAGAACACGAAGGCCCCCGCGGAGCGAAGCGCCGGAAACCGCCGCCGCAGCATCTCAACCGGAAAATCGGTCGCAGTCATCGGGTACAGCCTCAGGTCTGCGGACCGAACCGGCCGCGAAGCCCGGCCATGGCCGCGACGAAGCGGTCGATGTCGGCCGCTGAGTTGTAGAAGTGAATGGTGGCGCGGATGTTGTTGTCTCTGAATGAGGTCACGATGTCCTGCTCCATGAGGCGGGCGAAGAGTTCAGCCGTGTCACGCGACGGCACTGCGACCATCGGACCGCTGCGCGCCGCGTCCATTGGCGTCACGGCGGGCCAACCGATCGAGCTCAACCCCTCCATGCAACGCCGCGTCAGCGCCCGGACCCGCTCCTCGATTGCATCGGTCCCGGTCTCCAGAATGATCTTCAGGCCCGCCTCGGCGGCATAGCTGTTGGCGACCGGCGGCGTGCCGGCCTCGAAGCGCCGAGCGCTCTGCGACGGACGGTTCGCCGTGATATCCATGGCGGCGATGTTCTGCTGCGCGAACCACCCGGAGTTGTGAGGCACGAGCTCCTGGATGAGCTCCGCGCGTACATAGAGAAAGCCGATACCCGCGGTCCCGAGCAGGTACTTGAGCATCCCGCCGACGGCGAAGTCGACTCCGAGCGCTCTGGCATCGACGGTAATGGCGCCGATCGCCTGGTAGCAGTCGACCATCACGCGGGCGCCCCGCTCGTGCGCGAGCCGCGTGATGCCGGCGATGTCCAGGCGGGCCCCATTGCGGAAACAAACCTGCGTCACGGCGACGAGCTGCGTCCGCTCATCGATCAGGCGCGCGAAATTCTCGAGCGGGATGTAGCCGTCGGGCGCTCGGGGTACGTGCACCACTTCCGCGCCCCGGCGCTCCTGTGCGTGCCAGATCTGCGCGTTGGTCGGAAACTCGAAGTCGCTGACGATGACCTTGCGGCGCGGGCCGGTGAAATCGAACGCGCTCGCAAGAGCATTGATGCCGGCCGAGGCCGAAGCGGTCACGGCGATCTCATCCGGCGTCACCCGCAGCACGCCGGCCATTGCTCCGCGCACCGCCTCGTTCTTGGTGATCCAGACATCCCAGTTGGCGCCGACTGCCAGGCGATCGTCCATGTAGGCATTGAAAGCATCACGCACCGTGTCCGCCAGGGCGCAGTAGGAGCCGCTGTTGAGATAAGTCTTGCGCTCGAGCACCGGAAACCTGCGCCGCAGCGCCTCGAAGTCGATCGTCATCTGGCACCTTTGCGAATGACCGCCTCGTGTCCGGAAGCGGCCCGTAACTTTGCCCGGCGTACGAAGTAGGCCAGGGATATGAGCGCGATCCAGGGGACCCCGTAGAGCCAGGACACATCAAGCGTCGAATCGAGCCCCATGGTCACGAGAATTCCCGCCAATATCGCGAGCCCCGCGTACTGCATCCACGGAAAGAGCGGCATCCGCACCGGCAGCGGGGCACTCCCGTGCTGACGCCTGAAGCTCAAATGGCTGATGAGAATGAACATCCACACGATGATCGCGGCGAAGAGCGCGACTCCGAAGAGCGCGCCGTACGCATTCGGAGTGAAGATGGAGGCGGCGGCCGAGATGAGCACGAAGACTCCCGACACCAGGATCGCCGGTACCGGACTTCCCCGGCCGCTCAAAGTGCCGAGCTGCCGCGGCGCATAGCCGCCGCGGGCGAGCGAGAACAGCATGCGTGAGCACAGGTAGACGTCCGTGTTCATGCTCGACAGGGCGGCGCTGATCACCACGAAATTCATGATGCCGGCCGCATCTCTCACACCGGAATGCTGGAAGACCGTGACGAACGGACTTTGCGCAACGACTTTGACGCCCGTCTCCGTCCACGGAATGATCGTCACGATCACCGCGACCGACAGCACGTAGAAGAGGAACAGGCGCAATATCATGGTGCGCAGCGCCGCGGGAATCGCGATCTCCGGATTCTTCGTCTCCCCGGATGTGACGGCGATGACCTCGATGCCGTTGAAGGAGAAGATCCCGACCGTAACGGCCATCCAGAGGCCCGCCACCCCCTTCGGGAGGAACCCGCCCGGGAGCCCCGTGAGGTTGTGCAGGCCGATCGCCGGATGGCCGATGCCGACGATCCGGACGAGCCCGAGGATGATGAAGAGGACGATCGCCACCACCTTGATCAGGGCCAGCCAGGACTCCACCGTGCCGAAGTTACCGACCGAGCGCGAGTTGAGGTAGAGCAACACGAGGCAGAATCCGAGCGCCCACATCCACACGGGCACCTGCGGAAACCAGTACTGCATGTAAAGACCGGCGGCGACCGCCTCGCCACCGACGGCAATGGCCTGCGAGATCCAGTAGGTGTAACGCACGACGAATCCCGCCCAGGGATTGAGGTACGTCTCTGCATAGGTTCCGAACGATCCGGCCGTCGGATGCACGACTGCCATCTCGGACAGGCTGAAGACCATCACGAGCGCGACGAAGCCGGCGAGCGCGTAGCTCACGATGACTGCGGGTCCTGCGTAGCCCACCGCCAGGCCACTGCCCATGAAAAGGCCGGTGCCGATGGCGCCGCCGAGCCCGATCATGACGATCTGAGCCTTCCCGAGGCCGCGCCGCAGCCCCTTTTCCTGCTCGCTCAGAGTATCGGCGGTCGCGCTTCCCATTCTTGCGTCGGTTGCCCTCAGAACCTGCGGGTCACGGTGAGTCCGACGGTCCGCGGTTGCACCGTGAGGAGCGCATGGGGATCCTGCGTGGAATTGATGGCCGACACCTGGGCGCGCTCATTGCCCGCGTTGTGCACGAATGCCGTGAAGGTCCAATCGCGGTAGATGGCCCCGGCGCGCAGATTCCACAGTGTATAGGACGGTAGCGACAGGTTGAACGGATTGGATCCGAAATAAGCGTTCACGCCACCCCGATATTCGAGCTCGGTCCCGAAGCTCGCGAGCCAGTCCCCCACCACCGGGTGCGTATAGTCGAGCTGCAGGCTGAACTGGAAGTTTGGCACATTCGGGATCTTATCGCCCGTAACGCCGAGAGTGGGATTGAGCGCCTTCTGATCCGCGCTCGCGCCCTGGGTGAGCACCGCGTGCTGATACGATCCGGTGAGCGTTCCGGTGAGGTACTGGATCGGACGGGCGCGCAGCTCGAATTCCGCGCCTTTGACTTCTGCCGTGCCCGCATTGCCCTGATAGACGAAAGCAGCGTCTGCCGTCGTCAGCTGCACCTGGATGTTCTTCCAATGGATGAGGTACGCATCGAGCTGGTAGTCGAGGAGGCCATCCGCCAGCCGGCCCTTGATCCCAAGCTCGTAGTTGGTCAGGGTGTCGGGCGCGAAGGCCGCCGGGATGGGCTCGAAGGGCTCACTCTTGGCGTTGAGGCCGCCGCTGCGAAAGCCCGTCGCCACGGTGGCATAGGCGAGGGCCGCCTCGCTGAACCGGTAGCTGAGATTGGCCTTCCAGGTGGCCTTGTTGAAGCTCTGATGCGGGTCGGGCAGCGGGACGCCGTTGGGCGTACCCGGGGGAAAGCCGCCGAAGGGATGCGTCTGGACCTGGAAGCCCTCGAGGCTCTCGGTGAAGTAACGCACGCCTGCGACCGCAGTCAGCCGATCGGTCACGTTCCAGGTCGCCTCGCCGAACCCTGCCCACTGGACATCGCCGCGGTGATCCGTGCGGCCGAAGAACGTATCCCCGACCCCCGGGAAGTTGAGCGCGTCGGCGCTGTTGGCGGAGCTGAACGGACCGGTTACGTAGCCCTGCGCGTTGGTGGTGATGACATCCACGGCAAGGTCCTGAGTGCTCTGCTGGCGGAAGGCGCCCACCACGAAGTTGACCGGCGACTTCAGCGCCGTCGCGAAGCGCACCTCGCTGGAGTTGGAATCGCGCTGGCGCGGCTCGAGCGTCTCGGCCGGTACCGGCACATCGAAGGAAACCAGAATGGGCGTCGAATCGAACGTGAAGTCGGTGCCGCGGTTGAACTGGTGGCTCGTCGCCGTGAGATCGCCGATATCCGTGTGCCACTTGAGGGTCGCGCCAAAGACCTTGATGTGGTCGCTCCAGGGGCTGCGTGTCACATCGGTGTTGCAGAGATCACAGCCCTGCGCCGGCTCGATCGGGCCGCCGGCGAACGCTGCGACCCCCGGCGGCGTCCAGCGCGAAGAGCCCTCCGAGGTCTCCCTTTGCGCCGTGTAGTCGAGGTCGATCGTCAGGTCGCCCGTGGGCTGGTAACGCAGGATCGCCCTGCCCCCGCTCACATCGTCATTATTGACGCCCTTGACGAATCCCTCGCCCGGAACGGGCACTGTCGCACCGTCGACGACGGCGGTCACTCCGCTACCGACTCGAGTCTGGTCGACATAACCACTGTCGTAGAGCCGCCAGCCCACCACACGCAGTGACAGCACGTTGTTGACGATGGGCAGATTGAGCGCGCCGTTGACATTGTAGTTGTTACCGCCGTGCTGCGTGCCCGAGTCCTCGAGCGAGAGATAGCCGCCGACGCTGTCCATGAGCGGCGCCTTCGGAATGTAGCGGATGGTGCCGCTCATGGAGCTCGCCCCGTAGAGGGTGCCTTGGGGACCACGCAGCACCTCGACGTGATCCATGTCGTAGAGCCGGATGTCCGGTTGGAACCCGCCACCGTCATCGCCGTTGCCCTGCGTGATCACCGCCTCGCCGTAATACACACCCACCGTGGAATCGCCCGTGGAGTTGATCCCGCGGATGACATACTTCTTGTCGCCCGGCCCCAGATCCTGGATCGCAAGCCCCGGAATCTGTCCGGCAATGCTCATGATGCCGGAAGCGTCCTCGCGCGCGAGCGCATCGCCCGAGATGGCTTGGATGGAGGCCGGAACGGTGATCGCACCGGCTGCATTGAGCTTGTTCGCCGTGACCACGACCTCGGTCAGCTGGCCGGTGTCCGTGCTGGTACTCGTCTGTGCCGGATCTCCCACGGCAGGACCTGCCGCCATGGCGGTGATCCCGAGGAGAGAGCAGGCCAGAATCTTCAGATCGCTGCTGACTGTGGTCGCCACGGTTCAGACCCCTTCAGGTTTATTTGTTGGTGCGCCGGCTGCAAGGCCCGGCTAGTCGTAATAGGCGATGCTGGGGTTGTCGCCGGGACAGATCACCCCGACGACGAACATGCCGTCCGCGGAAGTCGCCTGCACGGAATGCAACTGCTTGCGCGGCAGGAAGATCGCCTCTCCGGCCTTCACGGGCGCCTTGCGGTCCTCGGTCCATACGCATCCCTCACCCGCGAGCACGATGATCGACTCCTCGTAGAGATGCCGGTGGGGCGCCGCTTTCGATGGCGGGATGTGCCCGATGAATTGCGTGATGAGATGTGAGCCGACCCGCTTGTCCACCAGCAGCTGGAAGTAGCGCGGCCCCATGGCCGTGCGCTGCGCCGGGTCGACCGAGACCACGCGCTGCGGGTGCCCGGCATCGAAGTTATCCGGCATCGCCGCCGGCCACTCGAGCGGTCCCTGCGGGTGCGTGAGCGCGAACACCTGCAGTGTCTCGCCTGCGGCCGGAAGGAGCTGCAGCGCCTCGCCGGCGCGTACGTAGACGCCATCGTTGACCTTGATTTCGAACTGCCGGCCGGAGATGTCCACGCGCCCGGCGCCACCCACCACGAAGAGGATCAGCTCGCGCTCGCCCGGCGACAGGACGGGCGATGCGCCTCCGGCCACCTCCAGATACAGCTGATTCTGGTAGCGGGCGCCCAACTCCGCGGTCACCAGGTCGCAGTAGCGCAAGTGCCCACGAGTGGTCTTCGGACTAGACGCCGGAGAGACGATGTAGCAGCCGCCATTCAGCCAACGTCGCGGCCCATCGCATTCGGTGACCGCGGGGATGGATCGGTTCGCGGGACTATCCGGATCGTCGAGCGGTGAGCCTCCCGGCAGGTTGGTATGCGCACCATCGCAAAAGGGCGCGCCCACCGTGTGTTTGCAGCCGCAGAGCAGCACCTCTTCCGTCTGTGCAGCGACCAGCTTGCGCGGCACGATGCCGGTGCCTTTGTGCGAGCCGTCGCAGAACGGTTGGTTGGCCGAGCGGCCGCAGGCGCACCAGAAGTACGTGCGCCCTCCTTCGAGGGTCACCAGATACGGTTTCGGTCGTGCGACGATCGGGTCAGCCATGCTGCGGATAATCTGTCGGAGCGCCCGCGGGTTGTACAGCAGCGGTTTAGGCCGCTGGGCCTACCGCTGCAGGGTTTCAGCGTTGCCGCCGCGGGTGCGGGCGGCAACGTCGGTTTGGGACTCCCTCAGCACGCCGTCGGGTCCACGCTGCAACGGCCGCAGGTGCCTCGGCAGCGGCGCACCGGACTGCTCATCGATCGTGACGCCATGCGGCCAGTCGGCCGGCGCGATGGCTATGTAGCGGGCGAAGCCTCCCGTGCCACCTTCGAACTTTGCAAATCCGATGGCGATGAGCGCACCGCACTCGGGGACCTGATCCAGATTCGTGACACCTTCGGCCTGCGCGAAATCGTGCTCGAGCAGCCAGGTCTCGCCGATGAACTTCGGCGCCGTATTGTCGGTATCGAGCGGCTCGTGTCCGTGCATCAGGATATGCCGCTTCAGATGGAGGTATTTGAGCGCCGCCAGCGTCACGCCGGGGAACGGTTGGGTGGTGAAGCGCTGGGGCTCATTCCATTTCTTCGACCAGTCCGAGCGGATCATCACCACCGATCCCGGTGGAATGGGCCCGTATCGCCGCTCCCAGGCCTTGATGTCGGCAACGGTGGCCTGATAGGCGGGGTCGGCAATGACCTTCGCAGCAACGTTGACCACCGCGAGCGGCCGCAGCGCCACGGTGGGCGGAATGTCGCTGATCGTCGCGCCGTGATCGTTCAGATGTGCGGGCGGGCCGAACTGGGTGCCGATGTGGTCCATGGGCAGATCGTAGGCGGTGATGGCCACACCCTGTCCGGCGTAACTGAATGGCTGCCCCTTGCGGATGAGACCGGGAATGGAGACTCCGGCCCGCGCCGCCCCAACCCTGAAATCGACGAAGCCCTCGCCGATCGGGCCGCCAGGCGCCAATGCGTGGGTGAGGTCGATGTATCGGGCGCGTCGGAGCGTGGTCTCGAAAAAATCCCAGAGCGGAGTGTTGCGCTCCCGGGCTCCGGCAATGGGCACTCCGAGACAGCCGGCCACCGCGAGCGCGGATCCCATGAAGGATCGTCTGGAAGGGCCGGGATTGGGGACGCCCATTAGGCCGGCTGACCCAGCGCCGGCTCGACTACGCTCCTCTGCTGCAGGGTCACCCCGTGGCGGGCGGCAGTCGGGAGTGGACGTGGTGCGAGCCGCTCGATCGTACAGGAGGACTCGTCCGTGATCTGCTGCGGGTCGGCGTATAGGCATGGCCCTAGTACTTCCAGGATCGCCGCATAACCTTCGCGAATGGTTGCGGCGCTCACCTCCCGGTCCTGGTATTCGATGTAGCTCACCCAGTTCTCGGAGAGAATCCAGGTGACCTCGACGATCGAGCGCAGCCGGCGCGCATCGTCCGGCAGACGCATCAGCCCGCGATCGGCGAGTGCCTGCATGAACCGCTCGATGACTTTCAGCCGGCGCTCGCGATTCTCGCCGTATCGGCGCCGCAGCAGCGGGTCCTGTCGCAAGAGATCCGCGAGCTCGCGGTAGAAGAACCGGTATTTGACGATGAGCTGCAGCTGGCGCACGAACATGGCGGCCATGTGCTCGAGCGTCGGCTCGAGGTGATCGCGATACCAGCCGCTGTTCATCTCGGCGATCGCCAGTTGGAAGATCGCAAAGATGACGTCGCGCTTGTTGGGAAAATGATATTGCAGGTTCCCTTTGCTGATCCCGCAGCGCTCGGCGATGCGGCTGGCGGAGACGGCCGCGGTGCCCTCGGAATTGAAGAGCTCGAGAGCCGCCTGCAGCACGAGAAGTTGCGTGACTTTAGTGGCCATGGCTGCGTCGCCCAAACTCGTTGACACCTAAAGCAAGTCCGACTCTAGCATGCGCTGATGCCTGGCAGCCAGCGCTCACGCAGCCTCGCGGACCGGCGGTCAGCCGCACATCCTAGACAATCATCGCTCCACCCCGGATCCGCCGAGACTTACCCGAGGCGGTGGCGGGCTGCCGGGAGCCCAGGGCGTGAGCTCGCTGGGAAGACCTGCCTGGCGCAGCCGATCCTCGAACGCAGCGAGCTCGCCCGCCTTGATCCGCACCATGTCCGCGCGGATCGCGGACCAGCGCACCTGCAGATTGCGCGCCTCGGCTTGGGCGGCTGCGGTCACCGGCGGATCCTGATCGACGAGTGCGATGACGCCGAGCACGGGCGTACTGAGCAGCCGGCTGGGAAAGGAAACGTAGTCCTGCACGTCGCCCGGCAGCTTCGGCTGCGGGACCTGCACTTCCCAGTGGGCGATGCGGGCAATGAGCGCACGGCCCGCGCGATCGACGCCGCTGCCATCTGCATGCTCCGCCTCTGCCGCCCGCTTCATCGACTCCTGCGCCTGCAGCGCGATCGCGCGCATGTCGTTGGTCGAGCGGTGGATGTCATCGACCAGCGCGCGCAGTTGCGCGAGCAGCTGCTGTTGCTGCGCCCATTGGTCAGCAGTGACCGGTGCATGGCGCGGGTCGTTGGCTACCGTGAGGCTGCGGGTCACCGACTGCTCTGCGCGGGTCAGGCGCACGGTGTAGGTGCCGGGGGCAACCCGGTACGGCGCCTGGCTGACGAAGCGGATGGTATCGGCTACCGGCGTATAGGGGGCCACGCGCAGATCCCAAACGTATGCGTTCATGCCGGCCCTGGCAGGAACCGGCGGCGCCGGCGGCAGCTTCTGCACACCCTTCACGAGACTGCGTGCCTCGTGCTCGAGCGGCTGACTGGTGAACCGGCGGACGAGGTGACCCTGGCTGTCGAGGATCTCGAGGACGACCGGGCTCGACCTGCCCACGGGCACGGCAGCGAGCTCGTAGCGGATGATGGCGCCCGCCGGCGGGTTGCTGCCGACATCCGGCAGGCCCGGCGGACCGCCGCGACGATCGAGAAGATAGGCGCGGCGGGGCTCGAAGAGAGAGATACCCGCTGCCGCTGCTGCCGCCGGCGCCGCCGCCAGCTGCTCGAGCGAGGAGAGGTCGTCGAGGATCCAGAAAGCACGACCCTCGGTGGCGGCGATGAGATCACCGTCGTGGACCTTCAGATCGGTGACCGCGACTCTCGGCAGGTTGAGTTGGAATGGCTGCCAGTGCCCACCATCATCGAAAGACACGAACATGCCGCTTTCCGTACCCGCGTAGAGCAGGCCGGCCCGCACCGGATCCTCGCGCACGACCCGCACGAACACCTTCGCCGGCAGGCCCGTGGCGATGCTGCGCCAGGTGCGGCCATAGTCGTCGGTGCGATAGAGCATCGGCGCGAAATCGCCGAGCTTGCAGCGCGTGACGGCGAGATACGCCCTCGCCGGATCGTGAGGCGAGGGCTCGATCGATTCGACTTCGGCATCGCGCATGCCATGCGGCGTCACATCAGCCCAGGTGCCGCCGTCATCACGCGTCAGGTGCACCAGCCCGTCATCGGACCCGACCCAGATGTTGCCGGCCGCCCGTGGGGATTCGGCGATATAGGTGATCGTACCGTAGGTCTCGCCTCCCGCCCCTTCGATGCTGATGGGGCCGCCGTCCACACCTTCCCTTGCCACCTCGTGGCGGGTGAGATCGGGGCTGATCGCGGCCCAATGAATGCCGCGGTCGGTCGATTTGAATACGACCTGTGCGCCGTAGTAGATCGCCTTGGGATCGTGGGAGGAAACGAGGAGCGGTGCGCTCCAGTTGGAGCGGTACTCGAGCTCACTCGGCGGCCGGAAGGCAGCGAAGTGAGCATAGGGCGGTATCTCGCGGACCGTCCCGTCCGCCGAGTCGTACTCGGTGACATCCCCCAGAATCCCGGTTGCGTAGACGAGAGAAGGGTTGCGCGCATCCGCCGCGATGTGGGCGCTCTCCCCGCCCCCCACTTCGTGCCAGTCTTCCCGTCCGATCCCGTCATCCGAAGTGCTGCCCGCTATCGCCACCGTTCCCCAGTCCTGCTGCGCGCCGTAGAGCCAGTAGGGGAAGCGATCGTCCACGAAGACCCGGTAGAACTGTCCCGTGGGTTGATTGAGATCGCCCGACCAGCTCCGCCCGCCATCGAGCGTGACACTGCCGCCGCCGTCGTTGCCTTCGACCATCACCCTGTCGTCGCGCGGATCGATCCAGAGGTCGTGATTGTCGCCGTGTGGCGTTGGAACGTCGCGGAAAGTAGTGCCGCCGTCCGTGGATTCGACCACCGAGCTCGCGAGCACGTAGACGGTATCTTTCTTCTGCGGATCGGCATAGATGCGGCTGTAGTACCAGCCCCGGTCGCGGATCCCGTCATCGCTGTTGCAGCGCCGCCAGGTCGCCCCCGCATCATCGGAGCGGAACACTCCACCCTGCACTGCCTCGATCATCGCGTACACCCGATTCGGGTCGACCGGTGAGACCGCGACGGCCGTGTTGCCCATGAGGTCGGGAAGACCCCGCCGCAGGCGATGCCAGGTGTCACCACCGTCAGTCGATTTCCACAGGCCGCTGCCCGGACCGCCGCTGCGGATATTCCAGGGGCGGCGCTGGTGGTCCCACAGCGCCGCGTAGAGGATCTGCGGATTCCTCCTGTCGATGCTGAGGTCGTGAGCGCCGGTCGTCGGGTTGACATAGAGCACGCGGCTCCAACTCTTGCCGCCATCGCGCGAGCGATACACCCCGCGGTCTGTGCTCGGGACCCAGGGATTCCCTTGTGCAGCGACGTAGACGACCTCGGGGTTGCCGGGGTCGACCACGATGGCGGCGATGTGCAGGGTGCCCTCGAGACCCACATGAGTCCACGTCCTGCCGGCATCGCTCGATTTGTAGATTCCGTCTCCGGGTGAGGTCGTCTGCCCGCGGATCGAGGCCTCTCCCGTGCCGGCGTAGATCACCGGGGGATCCGAGGGCGCGACCGCGATCGCGCCGACCGCACCAACATCGAAAAAGTTGTCCGAGATGTTGCGCCAGGACACACCGGCGTCGGCCGTCTTCCAGACTCCGCCCCCGGAGCTGCCGATATAGAACGTGGTGGGGTCACCGGATACTCCCGCGACCGCGGTGGTGCGTCCCGCTCTGAAGGGGCCAACGTTGCGCCACTTCAACGCCTGATAGAGCGCAGGATCGATGGGACGGACCGAAGCGCCGGCCGAAGGCCCGCGGGCATCGCCGGCAAGCGCGGTTGCCGCGGGTGCTGCGGCTGCCGCGAGTGCCACTGATATGGCGAGCCCTCTCACCCTCTCCATCAGACCCCGACCCCGGCGCATTCGAGAGGCAGTTCCTGTCGTCATGGATTCACTGGGTTCGTCGTCGCAACGGGTTGGCTATTGCCGGCAGTCAACAGGGCGAGCTCGGCCGCGAGTGCCTTGCCCTCCTCATCCGCCAATGCTGCCTCGTGCAACCTGGCGAGCACCGCTGCGCCATCGGCGCGGGTGGCGAGCGTGTCGAGCTCCCCCAGCAGCGTCGAGAAGCTTCGCCAGCCTCGCTCATGTGTCTCACCATAGCCCTTGATGAGGCGCTGAGCGCGTGCCAGCTCGACCGCAAGATCATAATGAGTCGGGGCCAGCCGCTCGATTCGCCGCAGCCACTCCTCGATCCGGGCGGTCTCCTCGATGTAGCGCAGCGTCCCCCGGCGCCAGCGCTTGAGCCCGCCGAGCGCATGCAGGAGGAGGAAGCCGCTCACGGTGTTGGTGCGTATGTGTTTGCCGCCCGTCCTGCGACCGAGCCAACCCGACACACTCGGGGAGGCGAGCACCCAGGCTCCCATTGCGGCGGGCAGCGTTCCGGCGATTTCCGCGACGCGCGGCTTCATGAATTCAGTGATGCCGAAGAGCTGATCGGGCCCCGCGCGCACCTCTGCGCGCACCCGCGCGAAACGAGCCGCTCGGGTCTTGAGGTCCGCGACGCGGATCGTATCCTCGAATGTCATCCAGAGGGCAAGGCCCCTCGCCACGGATGCGGTGAGCGCCCATTCGTTGCCGTCCCCACCATTTGAGGGCGCATTCCGTTGCGGGCGCCAGCGCTCATCGAGCGCACTGATGCGCTCCACGCGATCGAGGTAGGCGGCGGCATAGGCCGGATCCTGGTAATCGATCGCGCGGCGGGCGCCCTCGAGAGCCAGCGCCTGCACCGGCTTCGGCAACCTTCGCACCCGATCGAGCAGCGGCTGCAGACCCGGCGAGCGCGCCCGCTCGGGGATCTCGGCGGAGTGATCACTCGCGATTGATGTCGGCCCCGCATTGGAGGCAGCATCCCCACGCTCGGCGCGTCCGCAGGCATCTGCGAACGCCGCGAGGTTGGTGGCAACGGAGATACCGCTCTTGCGGATCGCCGCCTCGAACGCATCGCGGGTGAAGGGCAACACCCCGCTGCCGCAGATTGCACCGAGCAGCACCGAGCTGATGACGCTGTGATGCTGCTCGGCGACCTCCTCCATGTCGAACAGGATGAGCCGTTTCGCCTGGGTGCGGGCCAATTCGATGAGCCCCGCGGAATCCGCGGCCCCCTGCCCCATCGCGCTCTTCTCCGCGATCGAGTAGGAGCGGTGGGAAGAGGCGATGAGCGTCGTGCGCTCGCGGTGAACGAGGCCGCGTTGAATCGCCCGGCCCGCCTCGATCAGCTCCGAGGCGATGACACAATCGACATCCCCGGGGACCGGCATGAGCGCCATCACCGGCTCGCGTCCGGCGCGCTCCACCACCGCCTTTGGAAAGAATTCCAGGTAGTAGATCGTCGCCCCGGTTCGCTGCGCAACGCCCGGCACCGAAGTCGATTGGACGAGATGCCGCTGCGCCTCGGCGATCTCGATCAGCCATTCGGTGAGCACGCCGCCGCCCTGCCCGCCGAGTGCCGCGACACAGAGCTTGATCGGCCGCTGCGTCACAGGGCGAATCGAAGCCGCTTGCGGTCGCTGTGCCGCTGCAGCCCGCCGATCACGGCGGCGCGCACGCGCGCCAGCACCCTGTCCCACCACGAGGGGTTGTAGAGAAGCTCCGCCCTGTAGAACGAGGGACAGAGCACGGCCGCATGGGCGACCTCACCACACACGCCGCAACCCACGCAGCTGTTGTCAACATGGGCGACCGGGTCCGTGCGCAGCGGGTCGGGATTCGGCCTGACGGTCAGAGAGGGACAGCCGGAGAGGCGGATGCAGGAGTGATCGCCGGTGCAGGTGTCAGGGTCGACTCCGAACCGCTCGCGGACCACGCGCCTGCCCTCGTCGATCGCCTTCTTCATCAACGGACGGACGCGACGCTGGCGGTTGAGCTGACACTCCCCCTCGGCAACGATGACTTTGGGGCCGCGAACCGGCGTGGTCAGAGCCTCGCGCAGGACCTTCAATGTCTGCGGGATGTCGTACGTCCGCGTATGCCGCACCCACTTCACGCCGACGCCCCGCACCGCATCGAGGATCGAGTTGTTCCCCTGCCGGTGTTCGTTCGGCCAGCGTGAGGACGGGATGTCCTGTCCGCCGGTTGCCGCGGAATAGTTGTTGTCGATGATCACGGTCAGGCCGTCGTGCCGGTTGAACACGGCGTTGCCGATACCGCTGGTGAGTCCGTTGTGCCAGAAGCCTCCATCGCCCATGACCGCAACCGGACGGCGCCCGCCTCCGGTGTGGAAGGCGGAGGCGCCGGCGGCACCGAGCCCGTACCCCATGATGCTGTTGCCCATGTTGAAGGGCGGCAGCGTCGCGAAGGAATGGCAGCCGATATCCGCGCTGATGTGGAGCGGCCCCGTCTCGCGCTGCAGGAGCTTCATGGCGGCAAAGAAGGGCCGCTCCGGACAGCCGGTGCACAGGCCCGAGGGGCGCGGCGGGACCAGCTTCGCCAGTTGGCCGACCGGCACGAGCGGCGCCTCTCTGGCGGGACCCCTGCTCGTGCGCCGAAGCTCCGGCGCCCACTGCCCGATGAACTCTGCGAGGCCCTTGCGCAGCACATCGACCGTGTATTCCCCATGCATGGGCAGGAGACCCTTGCCGAGGAGTGCGGTCGAGAGCTCGTGCTTGCGCAGGATCTGGCTCGCCGCCTGCTCGATGAACTCCGGCTGGCCTTCCTCGATCACCAGCACGGCGCGCTTGCCGGCGCAGAAGCGGGCCCACTCCTCGGGCACGAGCGGGTAGGTCACGTTGAGCAGGTACAAGGGAACCCGGCTCGTGCCGAAGGTGTCGGCGCAGTCGAGCAGCTCCAGGGCCCGCAGCACGTTGTTGTAGAGACCGCCCTGAAGCACGATCCCGATGTCGCTCGCCTCGCCTTCACGGAGCTCGTTCAGTTGCCGCTCCGCGACGAAGCGGACTGCGGCCGGGAAGCGCTGCTCGATCTTCTCCCGCTCCTGCGCATACGTCGAGGGCGGGAGGATGATCCTGCCATAGTCTCTCGAAGGTGAGGCGAGCGCGTCAGCCGCCGAGAACGGCGGACGCCTGTTGTCTTTCGCCGTGAAGCGCCCATACACATGGCACGCGCGGATACGCAGCATCAGCATCACGGGTGTATGGCTGGCCTCCGACAGCTCGAATCCCTGCTCAACGGCCCGCACGATTTCCGGTAGCTGCGGCCGCGGATCGAGCAGCCACATCTGGGACTTCATCGCAAAAGCGTGGGTCCGCTCCTGCATGATGCTGGCACCCTCTCCGTAGTCCTCACCCACGATGATGAGCGCTCCGCCCCTGACGCCTGCCGAGGCGAGATTGGCGAGCGCATCGGAGGCGACGTTGGTCCCTACCGTGGACTTCCAGGTGACCGCACCGCGTAGCGGATAGTTGATGGAGGCGGCAAGCATGGCGGCCGCCGTGGCCTCCGAGGCGCTGGCCTCGAAATGCACGCCGAGCTCGGTCAGGATGTCCTCAGCGTCGGTGAGGACATCCATCAGATGAGAGATCGGCGCCCCTTGGTAGCCGCCGACGTAGCCGACGCCCGACTGCAGGAGCGCCTTGGTTACGGCGAGAATACCCTCGCCGCGGAACTCCGCGCCGGCGCCGAGCCGCAGCGACTGGACTTCTTTGGCAAACGAGCGCTCGGCCATGGGACTCCAATATTAAGCCCACTCACGCCGGAACGAGCGCCAGCACGCGCAGCGGGCTCCCCGAGCCGTTCACGATCTTGAGCGGCGGGGCGATCACCACGGCGCCGGTCGGCGGCAGCTGATCGAGATTCATCAGGCTGGCGAGGCCGAACCGATTGGACCCGTGCATGAGGGTGTGGCAGGGAAACATCGGCTCGAAGGTCGCTGCCTGGCCGGCATCGGTGCCCACCGTCTCTACCCCGACGCCAAGAATGTCACGCTCGCGCGCTAGGAACGGAACGCACTGGGGATGGAAACCGGGGGTGTGCGGCCCATCCTTGCCGATATTGAGGAATTCCCTGGCGGTCCCGCGCTTCGACCAGTCGGTGCGCACCAGCACCCAGGCGTGCGCGGGAATGCGCCCGTGCTGCCGCTCCCAGTCCTCGACGACCTGCTGGGTGAGCAGAAAATCCGCGTTCCCAGCCACCTGCTGGGAGACATCGATCACGCAGGCGGGGCCGATGAAGCGGTCGACCGGTATGTTGTGGGTGGCGTTGTTCGGATAGTCCTTGCCCGTCACCCAGTGCACCGGGGCATCGAAGTGCGTGCCGGTGTGCTCTCCGCAGGCGATATTGTTCCAATACCATGCCGGGCCGCGCTCATCGTAGCGGGAGATCTCCTCGAGCGAGAACGACTTCGAAGGCGCGAATTGCGGCGGCAACTGGATCGTGGCCGTCGCGGCCTCGAGGGGCACCGTGAGGTCGACGACGCGGATACCGCCCCCGACGATGCCGCTGATCAGGCGAGCGAGGGTGTCCGACTGCGAGGCGCTGGCCGATGTGGTCATGATCTCAATCCCCGGGATGAGCGCGTGATACTTGACATCTCAAGTATCTGGAAATATAACACAGCCTCGATGCAAGCGATACAGGCCATAGGCCCGCCGTGAAGCGAATCGTCTGCCTGGGTGGCGGCCCCGCGGGCCTCTACACCGCCATCCTGATGCGTAAGGCTCTTCCCGGCGCCAGCATCGAAGTCTATGAGCGTAACCGGCCGGATGACACGTTCGGCTGGGGCGTCGTCTTCTCCGACCAGACGATGGAAAATTTCCGCGCCGCCGATGCGCGCTCCCATGCCGCCATCCTCGGCAGCTTTCATCACTGGGACGACATCGACATCCACTTTGCCGGCCGGCGCTTCGTGAGCGGCGGCCACGGATTCTGCGGAATCGGCCGCAAGCGCCTGCTGTGGATCCTGCAGGAGCGCGCAGCGGAGCTCGGGGTCCGGCAGTACTTCGAGCGGGAGGTCGACTCGCAGGCCGGGCTCGAGGACGCGGACCTCATCGTGGCGGCCGATGGCGCCAACAGCAAGACCCGCCATCGTCACGAGGCCATGTTCGAGCCGGAGCTCGACCGGCGCAAATGCCGCTACATCTGGCTCGGGACCACCCAGACCTTCAAGGCATTCACCTTCGCGTTCGAGCGCACCGTACACGGCTGGTTCCAGGTACATGCCTACCAGTTCAGCCGCGACCTCTCCACCGTCATCGTCGAGACGCGCGAGGAGACCTGGAGGGCGCACGGGCTCGATCGTCTCGACACCGCAGGATCCATTGCTTTTTGCGAGCAGCTCTTCGGCCGTTATCTCGACGGCCACGCGCTCAAGAGCAATGCCAACCACCTGCGCGGCTCCACCTGGCTCAATTTCAACCGCGTCCACTGCAGGCGCTGGCATGACGGCAGGGTGGTGCTGATCGGCGATGCCGCGCATACCGCGCACTTCTCGATCGGCTCCGGCACGAAGCTCGCCATGGAGGACGCCATTTCTCTCACCCGTCACGTCGCCGGCGCCACTCAACTCGATCCGGCACTTGCGGCGTACCATGCCGAGCGCAGCCTCGAGGTGCTCAAGCTGCAGAGCGCGGCGCGCAATCGCATGGAATGGTTCGAGAACGTCGAGCGTTATACGCAGCTGCCGCCTGAGCAGTTCGCCTACAGCCTGCTCACCGGCAGCCAGCGCATCGGCCACGAGAACCTGAAGTTGCGCGATGCGAAGTTCGTCGACGGCTACGAAGGATGGCTGGCACAGCAGCATGAGGTGAGCGAAGCGCGCCCGCCGATGTTCCTACCCTTCAAGCTCCGAGGACTCACACTCGCCAACCGCGTCGTGGTCTCACCCATGGCGCAGTACTGCGCTACCGACGGGCTGCCGGACGACTGGCATCTGGTGCACTACGGTCATCGGGCGCTCGGCGGCGCCGGCCTCGTCTACACGGAAATGACCTGCGTCTCTCCCGAAGGCCGCATCACTCCGGGATGCACCGGGCTCTGGAATGAGGCGCAGCGCGACGCCTGGCGCAGAATCGTGGAGTTCATCCACTCGCGCACGCCGGCGAAATTCTGTCTGCAGCTCGGGCACTCCGGCCGCAAGGGCTCGACCCAACTCGGGTGGGAGGAGATGGATCAACCGCTCACCGTGGGCAACTGGCCGATCCTCGCCCCGTCACCGCTCCCGTACCTGCCCGGGGTCAGCCAGACGCCGGTCGAGATGGGGCCGCAGCAGATGAGTGAGGTGATCTCTCAGTTCGTGCGCGCCACTCAGCTCGGCCTCGAGGCCGGCTTCGACATGCTCGAGCTGCACATGGCACATGGCTATCTCCTCGCCTCCTTCCTCTCGCCGCTCACCAATCGCCGCGAGGATGAGTACGGCGGCGATGTCCGGGGGCGTCTGCGCTTCCCGCTCGAAGTGCTGCAGGCGGTGCGGGCGCAGTGGCCGTCGGATAAGCCTCTTTCAGTGCGCATCTCAGCGACGGACTGGGCCGAGGGCGGCCTTACCGAGGCCGACCTCCTCCTCATCGTGCGGGCGTTGCGCGATGAAGGGGTCGATCTCATCGATGTCTCCACCGGACAGACCGTCCCTTGGCAGAAACCCGTGTACGGCCGGATGTGGCAGACACCCTTCGCCGACAAGGTTCGCAACGAGACCGGCATCGCAACCATGGCCGTCGGCAACATCTACGAGCCCGACCATGTCAACTCCATCATTGCCTCCGGCCGCGCCGACCTCTGTGCCATCGCCCGCCCGCACCTCGCCAATCCCGCCTGGACGCTCGAGGCCGCGGCGCGCCTCGGCTATCGTGAGCAGTGGTGGCCGAAGCAGTATCTTTCCGGGCGGCAACAGCTCGAGCGCAATCTGCAGCGCGCGGCGCAGCTGCAGGCGAGCACCGCGGCTGCCGCAAAACCGGTGAGCGAAATAAATGAGTGAGCACACCGCGACCCTGGCGGATCGGCATGCGCTCGTCACCGGCGCCAGTCGCGGGATCGGCGCAGCGATCGCCGCAGCGCTGGCAGAAGCGGGCGCTCGGGTATCGCTCCTCGGGCGCGACTCGGCGCGGCTCCAACAGGTAGCCGAACAGATCGGAGGGGCAGACCGCGCTCTGCCCGTCGTTGCCGATGTCACCGCGGCCACCTCGGTGGGCGAGGCGTTTGCGACGGCGCGGCGGCGGCTCGGTCCCGTGCACATCCTGGTGAACAACGCCGGTCAGGCGGCGAGCGCCAAATTCACCGACACCGATGAGGCACTGTGGAACCGGCTCCTCGGCGTCAACCTGACAGGCACGTACCTTTGCACGCGTGAGGCCATACCGGACATGCTGAAGGCTGCCTTTGGCAGAATAGTCAATATCGCGAGCATCGCCGGACTCAGGGGTGCTGCATACATCTCAGCGTACGCTGCATCAAAGCATGCGGTAATCGGCCTCACGCGTTCGCTGGCGTTGGAATATGCGACGCGCAACATTACGGTGAACGCGATATGTCCCGGGTACACCGACACCGACATCGTGAGGCAGGCGATCAGCAATATCAGGGCGAAGACCGGCCGCAGTGAGGAAGAGGCGCTGGCTGCCCTGACCGCCACCAATCCGCAAAAGCGCCTCATTACGCCGGCTGAAGTCGGCAATGCCGCCCTCTGGCTCTGCCGACCCGGCACGGAAAGCGTGACCGGCCAGAGCATCGTGCTCGCCGGCGGCGAGGTGACCTGATGCCGAGGGACAAGGCTGCATTGAGCACAATTCCTGCGACCATCGACGTCGAGACGCGCGTGCATGACGATCACCACGTGTCGCTGCGCCTGTGGCTGCGGCTCCTCTCCTGCACCAATCAGATCGAGAGTCGGGTCCGCCAGAATCTGCAGTCGAGTTTCAACACGACCCTGCCGCGGTTCGATCTCATGGCGCAGCTCGAGCGCGCTCCGCAGGGCCTGAAGATGAGCGAGCTCTCGCAGCGCATGATGGTCACCGGAGGCAATGTCACGGGCATTACTGACGTACTGGAGAAAGAAGGATTAGTCGTACGGGAGGTCGACTCCGCGGACCGGCGCGTCTTTCGCGTCAAGCTCACCACGGAGGGGGAGCGTCAGTTCCGTCGCATGGCCGCGGAGCACGAGAAGTGGGTCGTCGATCTTTTCGGCGCAATCGCCCCCAAACACAAGAAACAGCTGATGGACCTCCTGGGTGAGCTCAAGGAGTACCTGGCCGGCCTCAACGGCACGTGAGCGAGAGTCTCCGCGCTGGAAATCAGATGAACGCACAGCCGCATTTCGATCCACGCACGTATTCGCCGCAGCATTTCAAGTGGCATCTGGACCAGCGTGTCGGTGTAGTGACGCTCAACCGTCCGGACCGCAAGAACCCGCTGACGTTCGACTCGTACGCAGAGCTGCGAGACCTTTTCCGCGCATTGGCTGCAGCGGACCCGGTGCGGGCGCTGGTCATCACCGGCGCCGGAGGCAACTTCTGCTCGGGCGGCGATGTGCACGAGATCATAGGGCCGCTGACGCAACGGACTCCCGAGGGGCTTCTCGAGTTCACGCGGATGACCGGTGAGGTCGTGAAGGCAATGCGGGCCTGCCCGCAGCCCATCGTCGCTGCGGTCGATGGCGTGTGCGCCGGTGCCGGCGCCATTCTCGCCATGGTGTCCGACTTTCGGCTCGGCACGCCCCGGGCCAGGACGGCCTTCCTCTTCACGCGCGTGGGACTTGCCGGATGTGACATGGGCGCCTGCTCGATTCTGCCGCGGATCATCGGTCAGGGGCGCGCCTCGGAGCTCCTCTACACCGGCCGCTCGATGTCCGCCGAGGAAGGGCTTGCCTGGGGCTTCTTCAACCGGCTCCTCGCCCCGGAATCGGTGCTCACCGAGGCGATGTCCCTCGCCGTACAGATCGCCCAGGGCCCGAGCTTCGCGCATGCCATGACCAAGAGGATGCTGCACGCCGAGTGGCATCTGCCGATCGATGCGGCCATCGATGCCGAAGCCGAGGCGCAGGCCGTCTGCATGCAGACGGAAGACTTCCGTCGTGCGTACCGCGCGTTCGTGGCGAAACAACAGCCGCGGTTCGAGGGGGACTGACCTTGGCACCCTCCGGCAGCTTCCTCGACTGGCCGTTCTTCACCGCGAGCCATCGCGAGCTCGCAGGCCGCGTGCGCGAATGGGCGGCGGAACGCCTGGCGGCGCCCGCGACCGCCGAGGATCGCGACTCCGTTGACAGCGCATGTCGACAACTCGTACGCGACCTCGGGCGCGCAGGGTGGACCCGGTACTGCGCGCCAGCCGAAGGAGTGCACGGCAAAGCGGGTAGTGCTCATGTCGATTTTGACGTCCGCGCTTTGGCCCTCATCCGCGAGACGCTGGCCCGGCATGACGCACTGGCCGACTTCGCATTCGGCATGCAGGGTCTCGGAAGTGGTGCGATCTCAATCGCCGGCTCGTCGGACCTAAAGGCACGTTACCTCCCGCGTGTAGTTGCAGGAGAGGCCATTGCGGCATTCGCACTCTCGGAGCCCGACGCCGGTTCCGATGTTGCCGCCCTTCGGTGTCAGGCCACCCGCACACCAGATGGATACAAGCTGGACGGCGAAAAGACGTGGATTTCGAACGGCGGTATTGCAGACTTTTATTGCGTATTCGCACGCACGAGCAGCGCCGACGTGCGTCCAGATGGGACCACCTCCGCTGACGGAATCACGGCCTTCGTCGTGGATGCGGCGACACCCGGGCTGTCGATCTCAAAGCGAATCGATACGATCTCGCCGCATCCGCTGGCGACCCTGTCCTTTCACGACTGTCCCGTGCCCGCAGGTCAGAGGCTCGGCGCCGAGGGTGACGGGTTCAAGATCGCAATGCGTACGCTCGATGTCTTCCGAACTTCAGTCGCCGGCGCGGCGGTCGGATTCGCGCAGCGTGCGCTCGATGAGGCACTCGCACATTCCTCGGCGCGGACACTGTTCGGCCGGGCGCTCGCAGATTTCCAGCTCACCCAGGCTACGCTCGCCGATATGGCGGCAGGGATCGATGCCGCGCGTCTCCTGACGTATCGCGCGGCCTGGCTGCGTGACAGCGGCGCACGGGCGACTCGAGAGGTCGCCATGGCGAAGATGGTGGCCACCGAGACGGCGCAGCGGGTCATCGATCGTGCCGTGCAGCTGTTCGGGGGCCGCGGAGTCGCGCGCGGCGAAGTGGTCGAGCGGCTGTATCGCGACATTCGTGCGCTGCGCATCTATGAGGGGGCCACCGAAGTGCAGAAACTGATCATCGGGCGCGAGCTCATCCGGGACGCCGCGGGGAGACGAAATTGAGCCTGATGCAATTCCTGCAGCCCGAGGGCTGGCCGCGCCCGTCCGGCTACAGCAACGGCGTCCTGGCGCAGGGCCGCCAGGTCTTCATTGCCGGCCAGGTGGGCTGGGACCCCCGCAGCGGCAAATTCGAGAGCGCGAGCGTCGCGGATCAGGCCGCGCAGGCGCTGAAGAACGTGCTCACGGTGCTCGCACAGGCGGGCGGACGGCCCGCGCACATCGTGCGCATGACGTGGTACCTCACCAGCCGCAGCGAATACCTGGCTCATCTCGAGGAGATCGGCACGGCCTATCGCGAGATCATGGGCAAGCACTTCCCCGCCATGACCGCCGTCGAGGTGACCGCCCTCATCGAGGCCCAGGCCAACGTGGAAATTGAGGCCACGGCGGTCATCCCTTAACATTGTTGAAGCGCTGGATCCGGGCATCCTGCCCGGCCCAGCGCGTCTCGGGCAAAAAGCGTGGTTTTTGCCCGAGACTCGGCCACCTGCGGCGGCCGGGCACGTCCCTGTGCCTGAGTCGCCACGCCACGTGGTGCCGCTTTACCTAACGGAAATCGCTAGTTGTCATGCCCTTGAATCCACTCGATTTGTACGATGTTGCGGGAGCGCTCACCGAAGAGGAGCGCATGGTGCAGGAGTCCGTCGGACGGCTCGTCGATGACCGGGTGCTGCCCATCATCCAGAAGTGCTTCGAGGAGCACCGGTTTCCGCGCGAGCTCGTTCCGGAGCTGGCGGCTCTCGGGCTCCTCGGCTCCTCGATCAAGGGCTACGGTTGCGCGGGCCTCAACGCCATCAGCTATGGCTTGATCTGCCAGGAGCTCGAGCGCGGGGACTCCGGCATCCGCAGCTTCGTCTCGGTGCAGTCCTCACTTTGCATGTATCCGATCTACGCCTTCGGCTCCGAGGAGCAGAAGGAGAGGTACCTCCCCGGCATGGCCCGCGGTGAGCTCATCGGCTGCTTCGGGCTCACCGAGCCGCACGGCGGCTCCGATCCCGCCAACATGAAGACCCATGCCAAGCGGCGCGGCAAGGATTGGGTACTGAATGGCTCGAAGATGTGGATCACCAATGGCGCCATCGCCAACCTCGCGGTCGTGTGGGCCATGACGGAAGAAGGGATCCGCGGCTTCATCGTCGACAAAGGGACTCCCGGGTTTGCCGCGCCCGAGATCGAACGGAAATTTTCGCTGCGCGCCTCGGTCACCTCGGCGCTCTTCTTCGACAACGTGGTCGTACCGGAGGGCAACGTTCT
>Ga0157369_10000596_pt1 | contig 46956 bp, 43 predicted proteins | sample C25metaG_FD_113461 | JGI IMG/M metagenome (GOLD analysis project Ga0157369, IMG submission 113461) | Corn rhizosphere microbial communities from Kellogg Biological Station, Michigan, USA - C2-5 metaG | ecosystem: Host-associated > Plants > Roots > Rhizosphere > Soil | place: USA: Michigan... | reverse complement strand
TGTGGCAGTTCCTGTGGCAGTTCCGACGTTTTGACGCAGGTCATCCCCTCACGCCATAGGACGCGCATGCTAGCCATGCGTGCATCGGGAACGGTTCATGCGAGACGCGAGCCATAGCGTTGCGTGCCGCCAAGTGACCTATCTTTGATACGATGCATGCGTGGAACAAAAGGGAGCTCTAATGTCAGAAGTCAACAAGGAGAGATTGATGTCCGATATCCGAACCGTCCTCTCGGACGCCGAGGACCTGTTGAAGCAGGCCGCCAGCGCGACCGGCGAGCGCGCCTCCGAGCTACGCGAAACGGCATTGACCCGTTTGAAGCAAGCGAAGGAAAAAGCGGCGGACGTGCAAGTCGTCGTTGTAGAAAAAGGTAAGAAGGCGGCGCGCGCCACCGACGATTACGTCCACGAACATCCTTGGACCGCGATCGGCGTGGCGGCGGGCATCGGCGTGGTCGTCGGCTTGCTCATCAACCGCAAGTAAGCGCGTTCACGCGAAGGGCGGCTCGCGTCCTTTAGTCCCGCGAGCTTTTGCCGGATAGGGCCGGCGTCGAGCGCGCATGTTCGCGCTGGGCGCCGTTGCCGCCCCGGCTGTCGCATTGCATGCTTTCTCGCCAATCCATGCCAAACGATACCCATTCGCCGCACCCCAATCACGGGCCGCTGCGCCGCATGATTTCATCGGTGTTTGCGCTTCTGCACACTCGGCTCGAGCTGATCGGCGTCGAGCTTGCCGAGGAGCGCGAACGCATCGTCTCCGTGATTTTTCTGGGTCTCGTCGCCGTGACGTTCGCGATGTTGGCGTTGATCAGCCTCACCGCCCTGATCGCCGTCGCCTTCTGGGACAGCTACCGTTGGCAAGTGCTGGCCGGCATTACCGCCGTCTATGCGCTTGGCGCCGTGATCTGCGCGTTGCGCGCTCGTGCGGGCCTGCATGCCGCGCCGATCGTCTTCGAAGCCACGCTGCGCGAGTTCGAGAAGGATCGCGAGATGTTCCGTGAGCCCTGAGCACAACTGCAGGCCTTTTGGACGACCCATTACCCCATGAGCCAAACCCCATCGCCTAGCTCGACGCACCGGCGCAGCTCCCCGGTGCATGATTCGAGCACCCTGCAGATGCGCGCGGTCCGGAAAGAATTGTTGCTGCTGCGCGCCGAGGTGGAACGCTCCGAATTCGCGCAGGCGCGCCTGGAGCTGCACCGCAAGTTCGCCAATCTGAGTTGGCTCAAGCTGCTCGTGCCCGGCTTCGGGCTGGGCCGCGCACGCCCCAAGACCACAGGCCGCGGCGTGAATGCAACGCTGACCGACTTGGTGCTCAATCATCCGCTCGTTAGTTCGCTCGCGTCCGTCGTCTTGGCCAAACCGCTGCGCGCCACCGTGGCAGCCGGCGCCAAGCCCCTGCTCAAGTGGGGGACGCTCGGCGCGGCCGGCTGGGCCGGACTGCGCCTGTGGAGCCACTGGTCCGCGCGTCAACGGCAGGAACAGGAAACGGCGGACGGCCCGAGCGATGGGTCGTAGCGGGAGTCCCGCGGGCGGGTTACGCGGGCTGAGTGACGAACAACGCCTCTCGATGCGCGCAGGCTCTCTGGCGCGGTTTCCTGCCTATGCCTCACGACCGGCCCAGCACGCCTGCGCATCGACGCCCGCACCCCGTGCATCGCGATTGGCGCGCACACCGAACCGGTCGAGCACAAAAGTCCCGCAGGCGTCGCCATGCATCGGGCCGCCATCGACCGGTATCGCCCAGATTTCATACCCGGCGCGGCCATCCGCGCCCGGCACCCACTCGATGCGATAGACGATGCGGCCCTGTTCCGGCGCCCGATCGAGGCCAGCCGGCAACGAGGGCTCGGAATCGATGTCGCCATCGGCCATCCGGACAGCGACATACTGCGCGGCCCGGTGCAGTGCGACTACCGCCTCGATGCGATGGCCGCGAGCCGCATAGGCGACGTATGCGGGCATCCCATAGCCGACCATCACCGCCAGCATAGCGAGTGCCATGACGAGTTCCAGCAGCGAAAAGCCAAGGCGCCTCGCTCGCCGGGTGTACGGTCGCATCATCGCCCGGCTCCATCGGCAAGGATGCGCCTCCACGCGCGTCGCTCGCGCCTGCCCTCTCGGCTGATCACGAGTTGCAGCACCGCGCGCGCCGCCACGTCCGCACCGAAGCCGCGGGCGGTGATCCAATACCCGTGTGCGTCGGGATTTCCTTCGAAGCGCACCGCTTCGATCAGGCATTGCGGCGGCCGCGCCGATCCCGGCCACGAAGGAACAGGCTCATACGCGGCGAGACGATCGAATGCTCCGGCTGTCGTCCAATGCAGGGGCAACCCGTATGGCGCCGACATCACCGGCGCGACCCCGGCGCGCAACGCCTCGTCGCATAAGATCAACGCGCTCTGTGCGGCCTGGCTTGCGCGCAAGTGCGCATGGACATCCGCTGCGTGGCGGGTTCGCGCAATCGACGCTTCCAGCCAAGCCGCCGACGTGGTCAGCATCATCGCGGCGAGCATGAGCGCGCTCGGCAGGGCAACGCCACAATGAACAGCCAGCCCGCATTGACGCAATGTGCGCCCCTGCTTCGGCGCGCGCATGGCCGCCTTGGCGCACGCAGCGCAATCGACGCTACGGTGGCGTTCGCGCGGCTCGCACCGCTCGCGGAGACGGCCTCGTGCAACGATCATAGCGCCGCCTCATGATTGCGCACGATGAGGTGGCGCAACAGCGATAGCCTGTCCCGCCCGTCCTTGCTCTGCGCGCGCCGGCCGTCGCAATCGACGAACGACACGCCTGCCGCCGCACGCCGCCCTCGGACGACGACGCATAAATCGACCGCGACGACGTCAACCCACTGCGCGGGCGCGATCGAACGGGCGCCGATCGGCTCGGCCGCCCCACGAAGCCAATAGCGCAGCGACAAGCGCTCGATGCCTTCGACGAGCGGCTGCGGCGTCCTAGCGTGCCCGTTGCCGACGCAGTAAAGCTCGGGCTCCTCCCGCCCGAGCGGCTGAGCGACATAAAACCGGTTGACGATCACGGCGTATTCGCCCTGGCGTTCGACGCCTTGTCCCAGGCAATCGGTTGGTTCACCCGACGCGCTGGCCCAGGTCGCTACCGCATCGTCGGCATAGCGCACGACGATCCCATCCGAGTCCGGCGGATCGGACGCATGAAGCACACAGGCGAAGTCGCCGGCTCGCCCGCCCGAAACGGGCCGCATGGCTTGGCAACCGAAGACGCCCGGCATTACCTCCAAACGCAGCGCCGGCTGATCGACGGGCGCAAACCCCGCCAACTGAATGTGCTGGCTGACGATCGTCAGCGCCGCCGCGCCAGCCTCCCGCATCCATGCACCATCGGCCGACCGCATGAAGGTGTCGCGCTGCGATCGATACAGCGTCAACGCACCGGCCAGGACGACGAGCCCCAGCGCCGCTGCGATGAGCCATTCGAGCAGCGTGTGGCCCGCTTGCCGCCGCTGCGAGCGCCGAGGCGCGATCTCGGCCGCCGTCATGGGTGGCTCGCAAACGGCAGTGCGATGCAGCGCGAGGCGGCGCCGTTATCCCGAGGCGAACAGGAGCCTTGCCGAGGCGCTCGGCCCCGCTCGGGCAAATCCAGCTCGCGCGGCCAATGCACGGCGGCCGCACCGAGGCCGGCCGCTTCGTCGACGACCGCTATTCGAGCACCCGGCAGAACTGCGCCGGCGCGCTCGCGCAAATGAGCCAAGCGGAATGAAAGCCCCTGCCCGACGGCCATTGTCTCGGCAACCGATACCGCAATCCACGCCGCTTGCTCGCGGTGCGCCGCCGAACTGGCGCCGCGCAGCGCCGCGAGTTGCGCGGCAGCCGCCCCCAAGATCGCGCCTGCCACGAGCGATAGGGCGATGAGCACTTCGAGCAAGGACGCACCGGCGCTGCAACGCGCAGGCGAAAAGCGGCCGCTCATGCTCGCGCCCGTCCACTGCAGCCGCTGCGCTCCAGCCGCACTCTCCCGCCCGCTGCAATGCGGATGCAGCGGCTCCAGGCGCCGCTCTGTCCGACCGCCGTGCGGCCCGCCGTCGTGAACTCGAATTTCCGGAAACCGCCAATCACTTGCCCGGCCGGCGGAGTGAATTCGACAGCGCCCGCAGCGGCCACGATCGAGACGCCGGAGGGACGCCGATAGACACGTAGCACTTGGGCGGCACGCTCGGGATCGACCACCACCATCCACCCACAGGACCAGGCATGCGCCCCGCCTGCGCAGCGATGCCCCTTCGGCAAACACTGCGCTCGCGCATCGGCGGGACAGACGACGACACGCGTACCGCGCGCGATCGCCTCGCCGCGCGCAAGCGTCAGACCGGCGAGCAAGGCCCTAGCCGCGGCGTCGATCCGGTCCCGCGCGTGCCAAGCGGAGAAGACCGGCGTCGCGATCAGCGCGCTCGACGCCGCGAGCACGGTGACGACCAGCAGCTCGACCAGCGAAAAACCACCGCGCCGCGACCGCCCCCGCCGCGCAATACGCCTGCACTCGAATACGCCCCGCATGTCCCCGCCCTCTCGTCATCGGCAAGCGGCCAATCTATCGCGTGTAGGCATGCGCAACCATATGCCGTTCGGCCGAATGGCGCGCATATGCGCCGCCAGCCGACAATGGCGCGTCGTATCGATCGAGAACAGCGGGGGAAACAGCAGGATGAAGCGAAGAGGGAAATCAGCGCTTGCGGGTGGGCTTTTCGGGTTTCGGCCGGCGAAACTCCTCGATCACGTCCTCGAAATCGGACACGTCTTCGAAGCGCCGGTAGACGGACGCGAAACGCACATAGGCGATCTTGTCCAGCTGCAGCAGTTCGTTCATGACGAGTTCGCCGAGCCGCTCGCTGCGCACTTCGCGCTCGCCGCTGCCGAGCAGTTGATACTCGATGCGCGCCACGGCCGCGTCGATCGCCTCGGCGGAAACCGGGCGCTTACGCAACGCGAGCTGCATGCTCGCCGCAATCTTGCGGCGGTCGAACTCACTGCGGCTGCCGTCCTTCTTGACGACCGCCGGCAGCGTCAGCTCAACCCGCTCGTACGTCGTGAAACGCTTGTCGCAGGCTGGGCAGCGGCGGCGCCGCCGGATCGCGGCGCCGTCCTCCGATACGCGAGAGTCGACCACTTGCGTATCGTCGTGCCGGCAGAAGGGGCAGCGCATGGCCGATCAACGATAGACCGGGAACCGCTTCGTCAGCTCGGCCACCTGGGCGCGCACGCGTTCGATCGTAGCGGCGTCTTCCGGATTGTCGAGCACGTCGGCGATCAGGTGGCCTACCTGCTCGGCCTCCTTCGTACCGAAGCCGCGCGTGGTCATGGCGGGCGAGCCCAGACGAATCCCGCTCGTCACGAACGGCTTTTCCGGGTCGTTCGGGATCGCGTTCTTGTTGACGGTGATGTGCGCCGCACCGAGCACCGCCTCGGCTGCCTTACCGGTGATCTTCTTCGCCCGCAGATCGACGAGCATCACGTGGCTTTCCGTGCGGCCCGATACGATGCGCAGGCCGCGCTTGACGAGCGTTTCCGCCAATACGCGCGCGTTTTCCACGACGTGCTGCTGGTAGACCTTGAACTCGGGCGAGAGCGCTTCCTTGAACGCGACAGCCTTGCCGGCGATCACATGCATGAGCGGGCCGCCTTGAATGCCCGGGAAGATCGCCGAGTTGATTTGCTTCTCGTACTCGGCCTTCATCAGGATCACCCCACCGCGCGGCCCGCGCAGGCTCTTGTGCGTGGTCGTCGTGACGAAATCGGCGTGCGGCACCGGATTCGGATACACGCCTGCCGCGATGAGGCCCGCGTAGTGCGCCATGTCGACCATCAGATACGCGCCCACCGACTTCGCGATCTTCGCGAGACGCTCGAAGTCGATGCGCAGTGCGAATGCCGATGCGCCCGCGACGATCAGCTTCGGCTTGTGCTCCTGCGCCAGCTTCTCGGCGGCGTCGTAATCGATGTCTTCCGCTTCGTTCAGCCCGTAGCTGACGACGTTGAACCACTTGCCCGACATGTTCACGGGGGAGCCGTGCGTCAAGTGACCGCCTTCGGCCAGGCTCATGCCCATGATCGTGTCGCCGGGCTTGAGCATCGCGAAAAACACGCCCTGGTTCGCCTGCGAGCCGGAGTTCGGCTGCACGTTCGCCGCTTGCGCGCCGAACAGCGCCTTCACGCGGTCGATCGCGAGCTGCTCCACCACGTCGACGTACTCGCAGCCGCCGTAGTAGCGCTTGCCGGGATAGCCCTCGGCGTATTTGTTGGTGAGCTGCGAGCCTTGCGCGGCCATCACGGCCGGGCTTGTGTAGTTCTCCGACGCGATGAGCTCGATGTGCTCTTCTTGGCGGTGGTTTTCCTGCTGGATGGCGTTCCAGATCTCGGGGTCGACGTTGGCGATCGTGCTTTGGGCTCTGTCAAACATACGCGTTCCGTTAAGGGTGTACAGGTTGGCCGAATCGCGCGCGGGACACGTACTGGTCGTACGCTCGCGCTGCTGGCGGTAAGCCAGCCCTGGCGTGGCGGAAGGTTCCGTTACGCGGGCAAGGCAACCGCTGGCGGCGCAAACGACGGCGCGCAATATTCGGCTGCCCAGGCGAACGGCAAAACGGCACCCTGCGCTTCACGGTGGGTTGCTCCACCTTGACCCCGAGGGTCTTATCGCCAGTCACGCAGGGATGAGCGCGATAGTGTATTGGAAGCGCCACCAATAGGCAATTGGGGAAGTTTTACGCAATTTCGAGACCGGCGCGCGCGATCCGGTAAAATGCCGGGCCATGAACCAGCCTACCAGCCGTGGCGGCGTGCAATTTACCTTCGACTGGCCGCTGCGCGTCTACTACGAAGATACCGACGCGGGCGGCATTGTCTTTTTCGCCAATTACCTGAAGTTTTTCGAACGCGCCCGCACGGAGTGGCTTCGTGCGGGCGGCATCGATCAACGCAAGCTGGCCGAGCAGTGCGGCATCGTCTTCGTCGTCAGCGAGACGGCGGTGCAATATCGCTCGCCGGCGCGCCTGGACGACATGCTGACGATCGTGAGCCGCATCGAGCGGCTGGGCAAAGCGAGCGTCGAGTTCGTCCAGGAAGCGCATCGCGGCGGCGCCGTCTTGGCCGTGGGCAAGGTGCGCGTCGGCTGCGTCGATCATGTCACACTCAAGCCCGTCGCCTTGCCGCCTTCGGTATCGGCGGCGCTACGAAGCGACCCGCTCGCATTTGCAGCGGGTATGTCAACGGCAGGCGCTTAATTTCCGTTGAGTCTACGTCCATGAACTTGTATCGTGCCGGTCGATACCAAGCGGGGTACGGCGTTGAAGCAGCGGCGCTTTCGATTGCCCGACGAAAACCCTATTCGCGCCTTGCAGCGAGCCCTGCCCGTTCCGACGCATAAGCCTATCCTTTATGAACAACGCACAAGACTTATCGATCGTTTCTCTAGTCCTCAATGCGAGCGTGCTCGCGCAAGCGGTGATGGGGCTTTTGCTCTTGCTGTCGCTGATGTCGTGGACGTTCATCTTCCGCAAGTGGTTTGCCATCCGGCGCGCGCGGGCGCAAACTGAACAATTCGAACGCGACTTCTGGTCGGGCGGCGACCTGCAGGCGCTGTACCAAAGCGCGGCGAACAATCGCCACACCATCGGCGGACTCGAGCGGATCTTCGAGTCGGGCATGCGCGAATTCTTGAAGGGAAAAGAACGGCGGATCAACGATCCCGGCGCGATCCTCGACGGCGCGCGCCGTGCGATGCGCGCCGCGTTCCAACGCGAAATGGATGTGCTCGAAGCGAACCTCGCTTTTCTAGCCTCGGTCGGCTCCGTGAGTCCGTACATCGGTTTGTTCGGCACGGTTTGGGGCATCATGAACGCGTTCCGGGGCCTCGCCAACGTGCAGCAGGCCACGCTCGCCAATGTCGCGCCGGGTATCGCGGAAGCGCTGACGGCCACCGCCATCGGCCTGTTCGCGGCGATCCCGGCTGTCGTCGCCTACAACCGTTACGCGCACGACATCGATCGCCTCGCGATCCGCTTCGAGACGTTCATCGAAGAATTCTCGAACATCTTGCAGCGCCAGGCGCATTAAGGAGTACGCGATGGCCGGCTCCACCAATCGTTCCAGCATGCGCGGCGGCCGTTCCCGCCGGGCGATGGCCGACATCAACGTCGTGCCGTATATCGACGTCATGCTGGTGCTGCTCGTCATCTTCATGGTGACGGCGCCGCTCGTCGCGCCTTCGATCGTGAATCTGCCCACGGTCGGCGGCGCCGCGCCCCAGCAGCAGACACCGCCCGTCGTCGTCAACGTGCGCGGCGACGGGAAGCTGACCGTTCGCTACAAAGACGACGCCGGCGGCTCGCAGGAGCAACAGATGACGCGCGCCGATCTAGCGGCCTTCGTCACCGAACGCGAGACCTCGCACCCGGACCAACCCGTCGTGATCGCCGCCGATAAGACCGTGCAGTACGAAGCGGTCATGAACGTGATGTCCGACTTGAAGGCGCGCGGCGTCAAGCGCGTGGGCTTGCTCGTCAAACCGCAATGAACCGCAAGCAGTCCGTCTACCCGCTGCAACCGCCTCGCGAGCGCGGCACTTGGCGCGCGTTCGCGCTTGCGCTCGTGATGCACGTGTTGCTGGGCCTGTTCCTCTATCACGGCATCCATTGGCAGAACAGCACGCCTGCCGGTGCGGAAGCCGAGATTTGGACGGAAATTCCGCCCACGCCCGCGCCTAGGCAGCCGCCAGCCCCCCCTGCTCCGCCCGTGCGAGTGCAACCCGCGCCGCCCGTCGATCAAGAGCAGGCGGACATCGCGCTGCAGGAGAAGAAACGCAAGGAGCAGGAAGCTGCGCAGCGCGCGGCTCAGCTCGCGGAGCAACAGCGTCAGAAGGCGCAGCAAGAGCAGCAGGAGCAGGCCAAGCGCCAGGAAGCGCAAGCGCGCGAGCAAGCGGCGCGTCTCGCCGCGCAAAAGGCCGCTGCGGATAAACTCAAGCAGCAGCAGGCGCAAGCTCAGAAGCAGCGCGAGCAGCAACAGGCCGAACAGCAAAAGCAAGCGCAATTGAAGCAACAGCAGCTCGAGGCCCAACAAAAGGCCGAAGCGGAAAAGAAGGCGGAAGCTGAAAAAGCCGCCGAGGAAAAGGCCGCCAAGGCGAAGGCGCTGGCGCAGCAGCAAGCCAAGCAGAAGCAGCAGCTCGAACAGGAGCGGCGCGCGCGGCTTTCGCAATTGCAAGGCATGGCGGGCCAAAGCGAAGGCGGCAACGGTCTCGCAAAAAGCGGCTCGGGCAGCGGCTCGGGCGGGACGTCGGCCTCGCCGGGCTACGCCGACAAGGTACGCAGGCGCGTCAAGCCCAATATCATTTGGGCCGGTGCGACCGAAGGGCTCGAAACCGTCGTCTCCGTGCATTGCGCGCCCGATGGTCAATTGCTGTCCGTTTCGGTCCAAAAGAGCAGCGGCAATCCGCAGTGGGATGCGGCGGCGGCAAACGCGGTGAATGCATCGAACCCGATGCCACTCGACATCAATGGGAAAGCGCCTGCGTCGTTCTTGATCACACTGCGGCCTGCCGGCTCGAGCTGACGGGGGAAACATGCGAGACACGACGCACTGCGCATCGTCAGGAACGATTCCTGCATCCCGTAGTCTCTTTGCTGTCGTGCCATTTTTTCGCTTTATGGGATTTCCAGCATGAGTTTGATGACGAAACTAGGCTTGAGGACATTGTTGGCGTCGTGCCTGATAGCATCGGCCGGCGCCGCGCATGCGCAATTGAACGTGCTCGTGACGGGGGTCGGCTCCACGCAGTACCCCATCGCGACGGCCAATTTCGCGGGGGAAACGAGCGCTCAGCAATCGATCAGCGAGATCGTTCGCCAAGACTTGCAGCGCAGCGGCAAGTTCACGAACATCGACGCGGGCTCCACTCCCGTCTCGGAAAACGACTCCGTCGATCTGGGCGCATGGAAAGCGAAAGGCGCCAACGCGTTCGTGGCCGGCAGCGTGACGCGGGCCGCCAACGGGCAGTACGATGTGCGATTCCGCCTTTACGACACGGTGAAGGGCCAAAGCCTGGGCGGCTTGTCCTTTACGACGCCTCAAGACAGCTTGCGCCTCACGGCTCACAAGATCTCCGACTACATCTATCAAAAACTGCTCGGCACCCGTGGCGTATTCGCGACACGTCTGTCGTACGTGATCAAAGTCGGCAGCCGGTATCAACTGCAGATTTCCGATTCGGACGGGCAAGACGCGCATGTCGCTCTGTCCAGCCCGGAGCCGATCATCTCGCCGGCGTGGTCGCCCGACGGCACGAAGGTGGCCTACGTCTCGTTCGAGAAACGCAAGCCGATCGTCTACATTCACGACTTGCCCACGGGCCGCCGTGTGGTCGTCTCCGATCAGAAAGGCAACAATAGCGCGCCCGCGTGGTCGCCCGATGGCCGCACCGTCGCCGTTGCCCTCTCGCGCACGGGCAACACGCAGATCTGGGCGGTCAACGCCAACGGCGGCGGCCTGCATCGCCTGTCGCAGAGCACGTCGATCGATACAGAGCCGTTCTACTCTCCTGACGGCCAGTGGATCTACTTCACGAGCGATCGAGGCGGCCAGCCGCAGATCTACAAGATGCCGGCGGCGGGCGAAAGCGCGGGCGCCGCGCAGCGCGTGACGTTCACCGGCAGCTACAACACGAGTCCGCGCGTGAGCCCGGACGGCAAAGAACTCGCCTATATCTCGCGCGTGGGCGGAGCGTTCAAGCTTTATGTCCAGGACCTCCAAACCGGCGTCGCGACGGCTCTGACGGACACCGTACATGACGAATCGCCTAGCTTCGCGGCGAACGGTCAGTACATTCTTTACGCCACTCAGGTGAACGGCCGTGGCGTGTTGGCTGCGGTCTCGACCGACGGTCGGACTCGGCAAATTCTGTCCGTTCAGGGCGGCAGCGTGCGCGAGCCGTCTTGGGGTCCTTTTATGCAATGACACACAAGGAGAGTAAAAAATGATGTCTAAACTTCGTATCGTGTTTGCAGTGATGCTGGTCGGCGCGTTGGCGGCTTGCCATTCGGGCACGAAGCTCAACGAGAACCCGACGCAGGGTGCGGTCGGCACGCAACCGAACCCGAACGCAGTCGCGCCGGTAACCGTTGACGAGCTGAACAATCCGAACAGCCCGCTGGCCAAGCGCAGTGTGTATTTCGACTTCGACAGCTACTCGGTCAAGCCGGAGTATCAATCGCTGCTGCAAGCGCACGCGAACTACCTGAAGAGCCATCCGCAGCGCCATGTTCTGATCCAAGGCAATACCGACGAGCGCGGCACGAGCGAGTACAACCTCGCCCTGGGCCAAAAGCGTGCGGAAGCGGTCAAGCAAGGTCTTGAGACGCTGGGCGTGCAGGATTCGCAAATGGAAGCCGTTAGCCTGGGTAAAGAAAAGCCCCTGGCGACGGGTCACGACGAAGCTTCGTGGGCGCAAAACCGCCGCGCGGATATCGTCTATCAGTAATTCGTAACGGGTGACAACGCGTATGACGCACCGTTTCTCCTGGCTGCGAGGCACCGCAGCCGTATGCGTGGCCGCCTCGGCGCTTGTCGCCGGGCCGGCGCACGCGGGCCTGTTCGACGACGACCAGGCGCGCCAAGCCATTCTCGACTTGCGCACGAAGACCGACAACCTCACGAGCCAACTGGCCGCCGCGCAGCGCACGCTGCTCGATCAGCAGGGGCGCATCGATCAGCTGAACCAGCAGATCGCGACGGTGCGCGGGCAGAACGAGGATTTGACGAACCAGGTCACCACGCTGCAGAAACAACAGAAGGACTACTACACCGATCTGGATACGCGGCTCAAGAAGTTCGAGCCGCAGCAACAGACGGTGGACGGCGTTCAAGGCTCGGTGCAGCCCGGGGAAACGGAGGCGTTCAACGCGGCGTCGCAGCAGTTTCGCAGCGGCGATTACAAGGGCGCCGCGGCGGCATTTCGCGATTTCGTCGCCAAGTACCCGCAAAGTCCCTACCAGCCGACGGCGCAGTACTGGCTCGGCAACGCGCTGTATGCCCTGCGTGACTACAAGGGATCGACGGCGGTTTGGCAGGGCATCGTGAAGAACTACCCGCAGCACCCGCGCGCCCCCGAAGCACTGCTTGCGATCGCGAACAATCAATTGGAGCAAGGCCAGAAGGCGGCGGCTCGCAAGACGTTGCAGCAGATCGTTTCGCAGTACGCGGGGTCGGACGTGGCGCAGAGCGCGCAGCAAAAGCTCGCGCAGATTAAGTAAGCGGGGAAGCGAAGCGCGGGCGCGCATGGTGTTGACGATGCCTGCCGCCCAAGCTACAATCTCGCCTCTTCGGGTCGTTAGCTCAGCTGGTAGAGCAGCGGACTTTTAATCCGTTGGTCACTGGTTCGAATCCAGTACGGCCTACCAAATTCAAGGGGTTACAGTGCTTCGGCGCTGTAACCCCTTGTCGTTTCTGAACGGATGTGGGGACGTGCATTCGTCGCGTATCCGCCCCTTCCGTTCTAATCGTTCCTCAGCTTCGCCAATGTCTGCGGATCGGGCACGCATCCGAGACGGTCGATTCCTGGCGGGCACGGTGGCAGTGGCGCGGCCGATGTCGGTTGCACCACCTGCGTGGGCTGATCGTGCACGTCTGCTTGCCGTGCCGGCAGAAGAGGCGAGGACGCACCACCGCCCTCTTCCCTCGCTCGCCTGGTGCGCGCCCTGCGGGCCGCTTCCGTCGCAGCGTGCCGACTGAAGGGTCCATGCGCACGGCGTGACGCGGACGCGGCGTTCAACAACCCGCTGTTCTTATGGTGCTGCAGCCACACCGATACGCCGCCAGCCAAGACCGGCAGGGCGACGATCGATAGGATCGTCGCGCGTAACCTCGCTCGCCTTCGCGTGCCGCCGGTTAGCGGCCCAGTTGCCGCGAACCTCAACACTTCGCTGGGCTGCGGCGTAGCGACCGGGAACGCACTTGGACGAACGACGGCCGTGTCGACGTCGACGTCGACGTACGGCACTTCCTCCACCGATCGGTACACGGCGCGTTCGTCCGCAATCGGCGCCAGCCCGTTCTCGCGAGCAAACCACCGCATGAGATCCGGCGGCCACAGACGCCGCTTGCTGCCCTCAGGTAGGGGTGTCGAGAGTAGTTCGTCCAATGCTTCGGCACCGGCGATCGTCACCCGGTGATCCGACGGCGGTAACTTCGAACCGCGGGGAATCCCATAGGCAAACAGCAACACTGCGTGCGCGTAGCCGGGGTCCACCCCGATCGCATGACGAAGGGTGTCTTTGAACTCCAAGCTCGCCGCGTTCACCTGCGCATAGAAATTTTTCTCGAGCTCCTTGCCGGTGGCGGCCATCCTCCACTTGCGATCGTTCACTCGGCCTTCGATCGCCTGCCGATAGGCCTTCACTTCGATCACCAGCGTCTCCGTCTCAGTTGCCACAAGCAGGTCGACTTCGTGACGGCCGAGGAACGTGTTGACGAGAACGACGGCGTCTTCTCCGCGGCCCTGTAAGGTTGTCAAGATGCGTCGAAGCACGAACGCTTCGGCCTCGTCGAGCGAGCTCGATTCCAGCCGGCTGAATACGTCGATAGACATGGTTCTCTTTTGCTCTGTCGAGGGTGAGCGAATTACATCGCCAACCGATCCGGCCGAACGATGGTCGGGCCGATGAATGCCAGCTTGCGCAATGTTGAATGGGGGCCATGCGGCTGCATCTTGAAGTGCGGGCGTCGCCAGTGGCCACGGACTTCCCGCTGCGAGCCGTCGCCCGCAGGCGCCGACGCCGCAGGCTGCATATCGAGGATCGCCGGTCCGACTAGGTGCCGGTCATACAGCATCTCGATTTCCGCCAGCCGCTGCGTGCGCCGGCGCTTGCCCAACCCGCTGAAGTTCCGCGGAGCGTCGGAATACGCGCGATCGTGAACGATATGGGCATCGCGTGCTTTCAGGTACAGCAGCATTTTGATCGCATAGTCGAGCGCATTGCGCCAGAGTTGCCGAGTCTCCTCGTCTTCCAGGTCCGAGTCGCGAAACTCATCGTCGACCAATTCACGGATCGTCTTTTCAGGATCGCGAACCGACAACTCGAGCGCGTCCATGTACAGCCCCTCGTGACCCTCGAGGCGATCGGTCCAAGCCACAAAGCCGATCGATTGAGCGTTCCGGAAAATCGCAATGGCTTGGACGTCGCCCTTTCGCCCCCAGCGGCTCGGCTCGGGAATGATGCACAGCGTGTCGACCGGTAGCGCGAGCATGCCAATCGGCACGTCGTCGGCAATATAAGCGGCGTCGAGCAGCCGGTGCAACGGCGGCGTGGGCTCGTAAAAAGCACCACCACGAACTTCGAATGCCATCCAAACGGCGCTGCACGATGAGGCCATCGCAATATGATCGGCGGGGTAGCCTTCTGCACCAGCCGGCAGCAAGTCTCGGGCGATCGCCTCCAAGTGCTTCATCAAGCGCGGTATGCGAAACGTCCTCAGCGCAAGCGTCAAGGTGGGCGAAGAGATACGGTCGACCGATTCACGCACCGAATTCCACGCGGCCATCGCGCCGGTGACCCGGTAACGGACCGGCACCGGCAAGCGCGCTAGGCTCGGGATAGTCGTCTCACGCGTCTTTCGCACCGCCTCCGTTAGCAGATGGACGACTTGCGGCTGTTGGCGATCCGCCATTTCGTTTGCATGCATCGGGCTAGCCGACAGCGGGTGCGCTCGACGCCGCAGCCAATACGCCTGAACGATAGCGGGCGCGTGCATGACGACGATGTCCATTGCGCCAGGGCCGACGACACTGCACGCATCCCTGCCGAACTCGAGCGTCAAGTCGCCCAATTGGATGGTCGCGCCTGCGGGCGGATTCGGCATGATCAGCCACTCTGACAGCTTCGGCGAAATTCTTTGCCATGCGTCCGCCGCCAGCCACTCGGCTTCGTCACCGACGCGCGGCCGCAACCCGCCACTGCTGATCCGCATCGTGACGCCGGGAACGATGCCGCTGCATCGCACCGGCTTCCCGCGCAGCGACATCGAAGCGATCAACGCGGTCGCGAAGATATCGTGCGTGGCGCGGTTCTCGTCACCAGGGATGACGATGCGAGCACCTTCATAGAATTCGGTCATTTCTTTTCTGAACGGTCTGTTTGCGTAGCGGCCCGCCTGTCACGTGGCTTTTTGCCCCCCTACTAGCCCCATGAGATGCAGACGATGGCGCATGCCCGACTCCCGGCATGTTTTCTCTCGGTGCGGATGTCGTCGCACGCGGTGATGACTTCGCCGCCGTGTGTGGTTTTGTCATGGAGGCGAATGACGCCTCGGCCGTTCTCGTCTTTCATCTTGCTTTTCCTAGAGGCTCGATACCGCTGTCGCCGGAAGATGCTTGCGCAAAATTTCCAGGCATTTCTGTTGATCGTCCGCACGCATTTCGATCCATGGCAGCTTGGCTCGCCGCGGCTTGGCGCCATGCTCGTCGTTGCTGCGTCGGTACAGAATAGTTAACAAAAACCGCCCGCGCTCGACGCGAACGATATTTCGATATGCAATCGAAGTGCGTTGCACTTGGCAGTAGTCGTCAAAGAACGTGGCGCGAGTCATAACGCATAAACGCGTAAGTCCAGCCAGTGGTACAACAAAAGGCATAATGAACGAGCTGAAGCTGAAAAACGGATTTTGCGCGCACCAACCGAAAGTAACCACGATCGCAATCACGGTTACGATAAACGCCGGCATCGCGAAACGGCTACCACACACGGTAAGCGCTGGTTGAGAAGTTTGAGATAGTGTATTCATAACGTCATGGAAGGTTAAGGTGGTCGGCTTATATCAGCCGAAAAAAATGGTCTTGACCGCATTCGTATGGCACGTGCTAGCGCCATACGAGTGAATCGCGCGATGGTCGTTTCCGGTTCCGCTCGTCGGTTCTTTATCGCGCCGTGTAGGTCGTTCGACTGTCGAGCCACGCCGCCGCGTGCATTCGACCATCCGGGTCCCCTGTCCAGTCATTGATGCGGGCCTTCGGATCGTTCGGGTATTCGCCACGCTGTTGAGCGAGAACCGTGTCGCCCCACCCAACCGGCGTGCCGGGGCGGGGTTCGGATTTGTCCACGTCGTAAGCGGTTTTGAATCGGCATTGGATGCCATCGACCGACCAGCTGACCAACTCCGTTCCCCGCTCAAGCACGTAGGGGCGCCCCGCGGTCCGCAGCCGCAGCGGTGAATTGAGCGATCGAGCACGCCGGGAATGGGCGTAAGTAATGCCGATGCAGCACGTCGAATAACGCTTCGATGCACTGCGGGTAATCGTCCTCGAGCTTCTTGCCGATTCGCGCGTCGAGCAAGGCCATCGCTTGAATCGACTGGTCGATGGATGGGTCGTCGACATACCCACCCGCAGGGAGGAGTCGCCCCGCGATCTTCGGATAGCGCTGTGCGAAGTTCTCGGAATAGCGGCGCAAATAGGCTAGTTCCCGTTCGTAGTACGGTAGCAAGTCTTCCATCTTCTCTCAGGTTCTTTTGTTGTTTCGTAGATCGCTGCCGGACCTCGGCACCCGAAGCGACTCATACGGCTCGTCTTATGGACCGTGAGGCTTTATTCGGGAAGAGCCGGCTGTTTGCGCGACTCGGGTGCGCGCATATCGTACAGGATTGCATCCTGCCGCCGATAACCACCAATCGGTGGAGCGAGAGGGCAGCCCACGACAGGGCCAATCAGAGATTACATCGATTGGCGTCTGGGCGGCACTCATGCGTCCTGGCAGTGGGGCGCATTATAGGAGTCAGCAACCGCAGTCCGATTCCCTTGGCACAATAATCAGAGGCTTTTACCCAAGGAACCCTGACGCCTTTAAGCGTCGTCGATACGCGCGCTGCGGGACTACACGACTGGGAGTCGTGCAGTCCAAGGCAAACCATCGAGAGAGATCGCTCGCGCATTCGCGGTGCGCGCAGATAATCTTTGGCAAGTCGCGGACGGCGCGCATGTCGAGGCGCCGTTCGCCGAAGTAAATCGACCGCCGCGGCTATTGGAGCAACGGCGTCTTCGCTTCCAACCGAAAAAACGCCACCATGTCGGTGAGTTGTCTTCCCTGCTCATGCATCGATGCCGATGCGGCCGCGGCCTGTTCGACGAGCGCGGCGTTCTGTTGCGTCGCCTGATCCATTTGCGCCACCGCCAGATTGACTTGCTCGATGCCGCGGCTTTGCTCCGCCGAAGCCGCGGCGATCTCGCTCATGATGTCGCTTACCCTAGCGACCGAGCGCGTCACTTCGGCCATCGTCGTACCGGCATCCGACGCGAGTTGCGCGCCATCCTGAACTTTGGCGACGGACGCGGCGATCAGCTCTTTGATCTCCTTGGCGGCGCTGGCCGATCGCTGCGCCAAATTGCGCACTTCGCCCGCCACGACGGCGAAGCCGCGCCCTTGATCGCCGGCTCGTGCGGCCTCCACCGCCGCATTGAGCGCGAGGATGTTCGTTTGAAACGCTATGCCCTCGATAATGCCGGTTATCTCGCCGATCTCTTTCGAGCGGTCACTGATCTCGCCCATCGTGGCGGCGACTTTATCCACAACCGCACTACCGCGCCGCGCAACCTCGGTCGCGCTCGATGCGAGCGACGTCCCCTGTTGCGCATTGCCGGCATTCTGCAAGACCGCCGACGTGAGTTCCTCCATGCTGCTCGCCGTTTCCTGAAGCGAACTCGCCTGTTCCTCGGTGCGCGAGGACAGGTCCTGATTTCCCGCGGCAATCTGGCTGGTCGCCGTCGCAAGATGGTCGGCGCCGCTGCGCACTTGCCCGACCACGCGTAAAAGACTTTCGTTCATGTCTTTCAACGCCCGCAGGAGCCGTCCCGTTTCGTCCGCTCGGTCCGATGCGATCGCTTGCGTAAGATCGCCGCGCGCAACGGCCTCAGCGGCAGACACCGCCAGGCCGATCGGCACGGTGATACTGCGAGTGATGAAATACGCCAGCAGCAACGCACAAGCCAAGGCAGCCATCGTCACCACGACGATCGTGCGTTGCGCGAACAGCGCCAACCGCGTAATGGCGGCGCCCTCCTCATGCGTGCGCGTCATTCCCAGTTCGATCAAGGCGTCGATCGCCTTGCCGATCGGTTTATCCGCACCGGCGACGCCGCTATCGCGCGCTTCGATCGAGGCTCCCGATTGAACGAGCACGTCGAGTTTGGCGAGCGATTCCCGATACCCCGCCGTAGCGGCAAGCAAGGTATCGACAGCGCCCGCCTCGGATGACCCGAAAGCCCCCATCTGCAGCGAAGTCCTCGCCGCTTTGTCGACCTCGTCCAAATCGGACAAAAACTTTTCACGATACGCGCCGCCCCGAAGCACATAGTCCTTGTAGCTATGTATTGCGTCGCCGAACAGGTCCTTCCCGTGCTGCAGCAGGCGCAACTTCGCCACAGTCACGGATTCGTATTCTTGCCATTGCGCGCCGATCGCCGACAGCCGCACGTAGGCGACGATGCCGAGCACCGTCGTCAAAAGCGCAGCGAGGAAAAATGCAGCGGCCAGCCGGGCGCCGATACGAAGATCACAAAAACGGGGCAGCATGGGGGTCTCCGCTGGTCCAACTTCTTCGGGGGTAGCTTCGGCCGCAAGCCGAGGATCCGAAACGCAAAGCGCGAAACGGTAATCGGAATCAACGGCACCTTTTCGCTTTTTCTGAACCGCGGGACCGGTCACGTTTTCCCGGAGAACAGGCCCGTGCATCATCGCCGCCCCACGTGGAAGCGCAACACCCGCCCTCGCCTCGATTAGCAGCCCTGGCGTGTTTTCAAGCTAATTCAACGGCCAGTGCCTATCGCTGAACGTTCTTCGCCGCGCATCGGCGTTTGCAGGAGGCGGCATCGAGCGATTGCTTAGACGATTGCGCTTTCGGCCGAGCCGCCGCAAACACCGCATGCCGTTTCAAACCTCGGCCACCACCGCATGCTCTTCGGTTTCCTCCAACGCCCGCATGAAATGCCGCACACCCGCCGTTTGCGCGCGTGCGCGCCACAGCACGTGGATCTCGACGACGAGCGGCAACCAGTCGATCGGCCTGAAGACCACGCCAGGCGGCCTCATGCGCTGCATGCTCGACTGCATGACCGCCAGGCCCAGGCCGGCGCTCACGAGTCCGAGCGTCGTCGATACGTGCGCGACTTCGAATTGAATGTCCGGCGCGAACCCGCCCGCTGCGCACGCCGCCAAAAATCGCTCGCGCGCCGCGGGATTGATCGACTTGGGCAGCGCAATCCAAGGCATCCCGTCGAGATCGCTCGGCGCGATCGTCTTGCGCGCGGCAAGCGGATGATCATCCGCCAGCGCCAGGACGAACGGTTCGCTCGTCAACAAGCGGCTCTGCAGCGATTCGCTGGGCTTGGGCAGGTTGTAGACCAACGCGACGTCGATCACGGAGCGCTCGAGCGCATCGATCTGCTCGCCAGAGCGCATCGCCGACAACTTCAGCTTGACCCGCGGATGGGTCGCCCGAAACCGGCGCAGCGCCGCTGGCAAGCGACCGTTGTGAATGACGCCTTCGCAATAGCCGATCGAGACCGAACACGCCTCGCCCTTGCCAACCTGCCGCGCCCGCTCCTCGACGCGCTCGGCCTGACTCAACAGATCGCGCGCCTGCTCGAGGAAATCGCGCCCGGCCGGCGTCAAGCGCACACGCTGTTTGATCCGCTCGAACAATTGAAGGCCTAGGTGGTCTTCGAGCTGCCGAATCTGGCGCGAAAGCGGCGACTGCGAGATGTGCAGCCGCTCCGCCGCCCGCGCGACGTGCTCGGTTTCCGCCACGGCCACGAAGTATCGAAGTTGCTGCAGCTCCATCGTTATGTCCTTTTTAGCAACATCTCTGATCAATTAAGTCTTGGACGGCATTATATCCGGCCGCTAAGCTTTCGGCTGAGATCGTCGCATCCGGTCCCGGCACGGCGGCTGAACGACGCGTAGCGCCCACCGGTCGCGCCATGGACCGCAACAAAAGGATTTCATCGACATGAACCCACCACGCTTTGCCATTCCGCACGGCGTCCTGCTCGTGACGCTCGTCTTGCTCAGCGCGAGCGGGCTGCTCGCATCCGACATCAACCTGCCCGGCATGCCGCTCGCCGCGCAGGCGTTCGGCACCCCGATCTCGGCGCTACAGCGTACGTTCAGCGTCTACGTCGTCGGGCTCGCGCTGGCACAAGCGGTGTACGGCCCGCTGTCCGACGCCTATGGCCGGCGCCGCTTAGTGATCGGCGGGATGATCCTCTACACGGTCGCCTCGGTCGCCTGCTCGCTCGCACCGAACGTGACGGCATTCGGCCTCGCCCGCATCGTCCAGGCATTCGGCGCAGGCGCCGGCATGGTCATCGGGCGCGCGATCGTCAGCGACATCTTCGACGGAAAGACGGCCGCGCGCACGTTCACGACCATCATGCCGATCGTCGGCGCTTCGCCCGCGCTCTCCCCGCTCGTCGGGGGCTATATCACGACCTACGTTTCGTGGCGCGCGCCGTTCTTATTCACAGCCGCATTGGGCTTGCTCGCCGTCGTGCTGTTGGCCGTCTATATCCCCGAGACGGTGCCCAAGTCCAATCGCCACAACGATGTCATGCGCACCTTCCGCAGCTATCCGATGTTGCTCGCCCAGCCGCGCTTTTGGTCGTATGCGCTCAATTTGTGCGTAGGTTATGCGGCCTATCTCGGCTACCTCGCGGCCTCGCCGGTCATCCTCGTCAGCATGGGCTTGTCGACGAAGGCCATCAGCTACTGTTACCTGACGCTGTCGGCCACCTATATTTTGGGGAATCTGACTTCGCGTCATTTTGCAAAAACCCACGGCATCGATCGCTTGCTCGGCTTCGGCTTCGCTATCCTCGCCGCCGGCGCGGCGTGTTTGCTCGCGGCCGGCCGGTTCGGCGGCATGACGCCCCTGCCGATGATTCTCGCGATATCGGTCGTGACGCTCGCCAATGGATTCATCGTGCCCTTGTCGTTCGCGGGCGGCGTCACGAGTTTTCCCGAGAACGCCGGCGCCGCCTCGGGCCTCATGGGCGCGATGCATCTGACAGCGGGTTCGCTCGCGATCTATCTGATCGCCGCGATGCCGGGGACCGTATCGGCGCTCGCCGGGTTCGTCACCGCCGTTGCTGCAATCGGCTGCGTGGCGTTCCCCCTGCTTCTGCGCTGGTCGAACCTGCCGCGCTCTGCCGCATCGGTCGCGCGTGCGCCCAAGCAAACCGCGTGAGCGTCGCGCTTGGCTTGCGTTGCGTTGCTTTGCTTTGCTTGAAGATGCCCGCCCTTGTCGGCTGGGCATGTTTCACCTAAAGAATCGACAGCGGTTTTGCCCCAGACCTGAACCGTGGTTGGACCAATCTCCTCGTAAGGGGCAGGCGTTGTGTTGGCATCTCTCGTCTATTTCTTGCTGCGCACGAAGTCGATATGCGTTTGCATCGCCGTGCGCGCTTCTTCCGGCCGGCGGGCGCAAATCGCCTCGCACAGCATGCGATGTTGCTGCAGCAACATCTCCGATGCGCTCTCCTCCTGCTCGCGCAGCCCCGTGCCGTTGGCCGTGATGTGCTCGCGCAGCACGCCGAGCACGCCCGCATGAAGATGCAAAAACATCGCGTTGTGCGATGCCTTCGCAATCGCTTCGTGCAGCTTGGCGTCGGCCTGCGCCTCGGCCGTCTTGTCGTCGGCGCGCCGCGCCTGCTCGAGCGTGCGCATCAGCGCGGTGATCGTTCTGATTTCTTCTTTCGTCGCCCGCATCGCGGCAAAGTAAGCCGTCGCGGCTTCGAGCACACGGCGAAATTCGAGAATGTCCTCGCGCAGAGCCGGATGGTCGCTCACGAGTTCGCCCCAGGGCGAAGCCACGCTCGTGCGTAAGCGGTCCGTCACGTAAACCCCCGCCCCGCGCCGGCTTTGCAGCAGGTCCCGCGCCGCCAGCCGTTGGATCGCTTCGCGGATGGTATTGCGGGAAACCGCAAACCGTTCGGCAAGCGCGCGCTCGGCCGGCAGGCGCGTCCCCGCCGGCCAGGTGCCGTCGAGCAAAGCCGTTTCAAGCCCGCGCATCGTCGCTTCCACGCGTGAAGCGCGCGCGGCCCCGATCTCTCCCATCTTCGTCCTCACATCGTCGAGCCATCGCGGCGTCGGCGCCGATTGGTCCAACCAATTTGCGCCCGCCCGCGATTGCGGCAATTATGCGCCGAGATCGCCATCGCCGCGCCCACCGCACTTCGAATGGCAAGGAGAGAGACATGCAGCAACGGCATTACCCCACGCGCCGGCCTACCGACGTCTACCTGTTCGCCACCTGCTTGGTCGATCTGTTCGTGCCGCAAGCCGGGCTCGATGCAGTGCGCCTGCTAGAGCGCGAAGGGCTCGTGGTTCATTTTCCGCGGGCGCAAAGCTGCTGCGGCCAACCCGCGTACAGCAGCGGCAATCCCGATCAAGCGCGCGCCGTCGCACGGGCGCAACTGGACATGTTCAGCGAACCCTGGCCGATCGTCGTACCGTCGGGCTCGTGCGCGGGCATGATGCGCCATCATTGGGCGCCCTTGTTCGCCGAGCATCCGGCCGAAGAGGCGAAAGCTCGACAATTGGCCGAGCGCGTTTTCGAACTCACCGAATTTCTCGTTCACGTGCTCGAAGTCGACTATGGCGACGAGGCCATGCCCACACCGCTTGGCGACGAACGCGTGGTGCTGCATACGTCGTGCGCGGCGCGCCGTGAAATGGGCACACGTGCCCATGGTGTGGCGCTTGTCGATACGTTGCCCGGCGTGACGCGCGTCGAGCACGAACGCGAGTCGGAATGCTGCGGCTTCGGCGGCACGTTCTCGCTCAAGCATCCGGATATTTCGGGCGCCATGGTGCGCGACAAGGTAGCCTCGGCCTGCGCGACAGGATGCGACCGGCTCGTGTCGGCAGACTGCGGCTGTCTGCTCAACATCGGCCACGCGGCCGAACACGCGGGCGCGCCGCTCGCCGTCGAGCATTTGGCGAGTTTTCTATGGCGGCGCACCGGCGGCGACGCTCGGGCCGCACGCAACCCCGCCGCCGAGCTTCAGACCGCCCGTTCCCGCGCTGAACACACTCCGGCGGCGACGCCGTCCGGTGAGGCCCCGCGCAAGCTGGAGCGTCAATCATGATCGGCGCACGCGAGCGTATTCTCGGACGCCTTCGCTCGGCCCAGCCGACGCAGCCGAGCGTTGGCGAAACACAGTTGGATGGCCGCATCGACGCGCACTACGCCCATTGGGGCGCGTTGCGCGAGGCTACTTGTGCTGAGCGCATCGATGCCTTCGAAGCCGCCCTCACGGCCGCGCACGCCGAAGTGTGGCGCGCGAGCGCGGCGACCTGGCAGGCGCATCTCGCAGAGCGCATCGCGCAAGCCGGCGTGCGGCGCTTGCTGCTGGATACGGAGCGTCCCGAGGGCGCAGCGCTCGCCGCCGCGTTGCCCGCAACCGTCGAACCGCTCCCATTCGCTCAGCCACTCGAGCAGTGGAAGGCCGAACTCTTCGATACGGTCGAAGCAGGCTTCACGGTCGCGCTCCGGCATCGCCGCAACGGGGACCCTCGTCCTTTGCCCGGACCGCGGCTCGCCTCGCACGATGTCCCTCGCCCCGCCGCTGCACATCGCCCTCGTCTACGCCGACACGCTGCACCGCGACTTGCATGAAGCGGCGCGTACGGAACGCTGGCGCGCGGACATGCCGACGAACCTCGTGCTCGTCTCCGGCCCGTCGAAAACTTCGGACATCCAACAAACGCTCGCTTACGGCGCACACGGCCCCCGCGCGCTATGGGTCCTCATCGTCACCGACGATGACGACACGGACCACGCACGAGGAGAGGATCGATGAGCACGCAAGCGCTTCATTTCGTGCCGCCCGGCGACTTCAAGGCACGCGCGCGCGCGGCGCTCGACGATCCGCAGTTGCGCGCCAGCTTTCGTGGCGCGATGGATTTCTTGCAAGCGAAACGCGCCGTTCAGTTTCCCGATGCCGACGAACTCGAGGCGCTGCGCGATCTGGGCGAGGCCATTCGCCAACACGCGCTCGCACGCCTGCCCGAGCTGCTGCAGATGCTCGAGACCGCGCTTGTCGCTCGCGGCGTGCGCGTGCATTGGGCCGAGACGCCAGCCGAGGCGAACGCGATCATCCTCGACATCGCGCGCGCTCATCGCGCCAAACGCATCATCAAAGGCAAATCGATGGCGAGCGAGGAGATCGAACTCAACGATTACCTCGCCGAACACGGCGTGACCTGCACCGAGTCCGATCTCGGCGAATTCATCGTCCAGTTGGCCGACGAAAAGCCATCGCACATCGTCATGCCCGCGATTCACAAAACCAAGGCCGATATCGCTCACCTGTTCGAGGCGAAGATCGCCGATGCCGCCTACACCGAGGACGTCGATGCCTTGCTGCAGACGGGCCGGCGTGCGCTGCGCCATGCCTTCGTCGATGCCGACATCGGCCTCTCGGGCGTGAACTTCGCGGCGGCCGATACGGGAACGCTTTGGCTCGTCGAGAACGAAGGCAACGGGCGGCTATCGACCACCGTGCCCGACGTGCATATCGCGCTCATGGGCATCGAGAAAGTCGTGCCCAACCTCGAACACATCGTGCCGCTCTCGAGTCTGCTTACGCGCTCGGCGACGGGGCAGGCCATCACGACCTACTTCAACCTGATCTCGGGGCCGCGCCGCGAAGGCGAACGCGACGGGCCGCGCGAGATGCACGTCGTCCTGCTCGACAACGGCCGCACCCAAGCCTACGCCGACGAGCAATTGCGCGCGACGTTGCAATGCATTCGCTGCGGCGCGTGCATGAACCACTGCCCCGTCTATACGCGCATCGGCGGACATGCTTACGGCACGACGTATCCCGGCCCGATCGGCAAGATCATCTCGCCGCATTTGCTCGGGCTCGAGGCGACGGCGGATTTGCCGACCGCATCGTCGCTGTGCGGCGCCTGCGGCGAAGTCTGCCCCGTGCGCATTCCGATTCCGCAGTTGCTGGTTCGGCTGCGCACGGAAGCCAATCGCGCACCGACCGAAGCGGTCTCGCATCCGCTGCGCGGGCAAGGCGCGAACTACAGCCAACGCGAGCAAATCGTCTGGCGCTTCTGGCGCGGCGCGTTCGCGCATCCGCGCGTCTATCGATTGTTCCGCTGGGCGGCAACGCGTCTATCGGCCTTCACGCCGCGACGGCAGATGGGATGGACGCAGCACCGCACGCCGCTCAAACCCGCGCCGCGCAGCCTCGCCGATTTGCTGCGCAGCCGCGGCCAACCCGAATAACGCGACCGACGCGAACGCGCCCGGCATTGCCCGTTCAACGCTCGACGCGTGTCGTCGAACCGGGGCTTGCCTGTGCGCTCGCCGACGGCGCTCCCGCTTTTTTACGCATCTTCGGAGGAGACCGACATGCAGGCTTGGAGTCAAACGTATATGCCGCTCGGCAGCTTAGGGCTATCCGCCCTCGCGGCCGGCATCCCCGTGGTGTTTTATTTCGTCGCGCTAGCGGGCCTGAAGCTCAAGGGGCACGTCGCAGCCGCGATCACGCTCGCGCTTTCCCTCGCGGTGGCGATCGTCGCTTATCACATGCCGGCCACACAAGCCTTTGCCGCCGCGGGCTACGGCTTTGCCTATGGCCTGTGGCCGATCGCATGGATCATCGTGACGGCCGTGTTCCTTTATAAGATCGTCGTCAAAGCCGGACAATTCGACATCATTCGCGCCTCGGTCCTGTCGATCACCGACGATCGCCGCTTGCAAATGCTGTTGGTCGGGTTTTCCTTCGGCGCATTTCTCGAAGGCGCCGCGGGCTTCGGCGCGCCCGTGGCCATCACGGCCGCCCTGCTCGTCGGCCTCGGCTTCAATCCGCTCTACGCCGCGGGGCTGTGCCTCATGGCCAATACCGCGCCCGTCGCTTTCGGCGCGATGGGCATCCCCATCATCGTCGCGGGCCAAGTGACGGGTCTCGATCCGTTTCACGTCGGCGCGATGGCCGGCCGGCAATTGCCGCTGCTTTCGCTATTCGTGCCGTTCTGGCTCGTGTTCGTCATGGACGGCTTGCGCGGCGTCAGACAGACATGGCCCGCGGCGCTCGTCGCCGGCGGCAGCTTCGCGATCACGCAGTACTTCACGTCCAATCACATCGGACCGGAACTGCCGGACATCACCTCTGCGCTGGTGAGCCTCGTCTCGCTCACGGCCTTCCTCAAAGTCTGGCGGCCGCGCGCGGCCTCGCAAGCGGCCGTGGGGGTCACGGGCGGCGGCGCGGCGACGCTCACCGGCTTCGGCGCAGGCGGCAACGCCGCGCAAATCGCGGGCCGCAGCCGCCAGCCTTCGCCCTATACCGCCGCGCAAACGCTGCGTGCCTGGACACCGTTCGTCCTCCTAACGATCATCGTCACAATTTGGAGCTTGCCCGCGTTCAAGGCGCTGTTCGCAGCACACGGCGCGTTGGCCGGTACGGTCTTGTCGGTGCACGTTCCCGGGCTCGATCGCCTGGTGCTCAAAACCGCGCCGATCGTGGCCTCGCCGAAGGCCTACGATGCCGTCTTCAAACTCGATCTCGTCTCGGCGGTCGGCACGGCCATTCTACTCACGGCGCTGATCTCCGCCGCCCTGCTGCGCATCAAGCCGCGCGAGGCCGCCGCCACGCTCATCGAAACAATCGGCGAGTTGCGCCGTCCGATGTTGTCGATCGGCCTCGTGCTCGCCTTCGCTTTCGTCGAGAACTACTCGGGCATGTCCTCCACCCTCGCCCTGTTGCTCGCGGGCACCGGTGCGGCGTTCCCGTTCTTTTCGCCGCTGCTCGGATGGCTCGGCGTGTTTTTGACGGGCTCGGACACTTCGTCGAACGCCCTCTTCTGCTCGCTTCAACATACGACCGCGCATCAGATCGGCGTGTCCGACACGTTGCTCGTCGCGGCCAACACGACAGGCGGCGTGACCGGCAAGATGATCTCGCCGCAATCGATCGCCGTGGCGTGCGCCGCAACGGGCCTCGCGGGGCAGGAGGCGTCGCTGTTTCGCTTCACCCTGCGGCACAGCCTGTTCTTCGCGTTCATCGTCTGCGTGATGACGGTGGTTCAGGCCTATTGGCTGACGGGGATGCTCGTCAACTAACGGCCTGCGCCGCGTGGCGCGCCGGCGGTCAGCGCCAGGCGCGCTCACCCTCGGCCGCGACGACCGTGCATTGCAAGCCCTGCGCGGCGCCTGCACGATCGATCGCGGCCTCCAACCGCGCGAACGGGAAAGCCGTCACCTCAACCGCATCGAGCGAGAGTTGCCCCGAGGCCACGAGCGAAACCAGCGTCAGATAATCGGCCCGCGTGTACATGAAGTTGCCGATCAGCTCCCAGTTGTTGAGCAGCATCTCGCCGTAGGGAATCGGCAGTTCCACCCGCATGCTGCCCATCAGCACGAGCCGGCCGTTGCGGCGCAGGCTTCGCAGCGCGGCGAGGGTCGCGCCGGCATCGGTGGCATGGCCGACCATGTCGAAGGCGAGATCCGCCCCGCCCCCCGCGGCTTCACGAATCGCCGCGACGTCGCGCGAGCCATCGCCCGTGAGCACGACCGGGTGCACACGCCCCGCGCCTAGTTCCACGAGCTTGGCTAGTGCTTGGGCACGACGGCCCAACGCGATGACGCGGCTCGCGCCGAGCGCGAGCGCAGCCAGTACCGCAGCCGAGCCGAAATAACCCGTGGCGCCGTTGACGGCGACCACTTCACCCGCGGTCAATCGTCCGCGCCGCAATCCGCCGAACGGGACCGAGAACTTGCCAAGCGCCGCGAGGCGCGAAGACGGCACCGCCTCGAGACCGTCCAAGGCGATGACCGTCGAGGCCGGGAACTCGGCCCATTCCCGCAGCGTGCCGTGGCGAAAATCGTCGAGCAGCGGTGCGCTCGCGGCACTGATCCCGGTCAGCCCGATCAACGCTTGCTCGGGCTCCGCAACGGTTTCGTCGGCACGCCAATAGGGATGGACGGCCACACGCTGGCCAGGACGAAAGCCGAATACCCCCTCTCCCACCGCTTCGATGCGGCCAACTCCGTTCGTGCCCGGCGAAAACGGCCCAGGCGGAAAGGCGTACGGCAGCTTGCCCTCCACATAGGCACGCGTGTAACTGAGCAGCGGCACGGCTTCCATACGCAGCAGCACGGCGCCGCGCCGCGGTTGCGGGGTAGGCTCTTCGCGCAGGTCCAAGGGCTTGCCAGGTTCGTCGAGCATCCAGGCCTTCATCGTCGTTTCCTCCGGTGTATTCAAGTAGGGAAGTGAAATCGGACGATTGAACTCTAGACTTGGCCTAGGTATTCTTGAAATCAATTCTCGACATTCGACCTATAAACGTGATTGATCTCAAAGGTGTCGACCTCAACCTGCTCGTTTCGCTCGATGCACTGCTCGAGGAATCGAATGTCACGCGCGCGGCCGCGCGGTTGCATCTGACGCAGCCCGCCGTCTCGACTCAACTTGCTCGACTGCGGCACATGTTCGGCGATCCGCTGCTGATTCCTTCCCCGAGTGGCCGCGGCATGACGCGCAGCGCCCGTGGGACCGAGCTGATGGCGCCGCTCAAAGCCGCGCTGGCGCAAGTCGAAGCAGTGGTGCGCGGGCAACCGTCGTTCGATCCGCTCGTCGATGCGCGCCGGTTCGTGATCGCGGGAAGCGATCAAGCCGTGGCCGTGCTCGGGTTTCGTTTGATGCAGGCGTGGCCTGCGCATGCCGGGCCGAACGCACAACTCGCGTTCGTCGCGGCGGAATCGGCGGTGAGCATCGACCGCCTCGAGCGCGGCGAGATCGATGTCCTGATCGGCTCGGAGCGAATGGTTCCAGCGTGGGCAAAGGCGCGCAAGCTCTATGACGAGCGCTTCGTCTGCGTGCAGCGCAAGGGGCACCCGCGCGGCGCCGCGCCGCTGGACTTGGATACGTACTGTTCGCTAGAGCATGTGCTCGTGTCGACGAGCGGCGGCAGTTTCTTCGGGTTCATGGACGAGCATCTGCAAGCGCTGGGCCGAGCGCGCCGCGTCGCCCTCTCGGTCCAGCACTTCACCGTCGTGCCGGAACTCCTCGCGCTGACCGACTACGTCTCCACGTTGCCCGTGCGCCTCGTCACGCGCTATCGCGAAGCGCTCGACGTGTTCGAACTGCCGTTCGAGGCGCGCGGCTTTTCGATGTTCGCCGCCTGGCATCCACGCAGCCATTTGGACCCGGCCAGCGTGTGGCTACGCGATCTCCTCGCGCAAGTGGCGCAACAGTAGAAGGCATAGGCATTGAACCGTCTTGCGGCGCAACGGTTGCTTTGCTCCTCCGCGATCCGTGATGCCCCCCGCGCGCTAGCGTCTTTCGCTGCGAAGCAGCGCAACGGCGGCCAATCCCACCGCGATGCCGAGGTACACGCCCGTCATCGAGCGCGGCCCCAGATGCGCCTCGAAACCCGGCGTCAAGCGTTTGGGCACGAAGTGATAATCGACGCAATAAGCGGTAGCCGCCGTCGCCGCCGCGGCCGCGATGACGCCGGCGGGGTGCGCTCTCGGTGCGCGTGGAACGATGCGCTCGAACAGCAAGGCCCAGAAGACAGCGGCGGCCTGATGAATGCCCAAGCCGAGCAGCGTATGGCGCACGCTGAACCCGCGTTCGCGCACGGCTCGCTCGGGCCAGATGCAATGCGTGACCGCATTGATCGGCGCGCATGCCGTGCCGCCTTCCTTGCGCGCGCCGTAGGCGGCCGCGCCTGCCGCCCCGAGGCCCGCCACTGTCCCGGATGCACAAGCGCGCCGCACGGAGACAGCCCCTAGCGCGCGCGACGCGCCAGTGAGCAGTTTTGTCATTGTTCTCATCGCCGCCTCGATTAACTGGACCCGCGCGACCGATCTCGCTCGCTTTGCGTCCCCGCAGGGGCGCCCTGTTTGGTGTCCGGACCGGCGGTGGGTGCGGCATCTTCCACGGGACCCGCAACCGGCCCCGAGTCGGGACTTGCACCCGGGGCCTGCCGCATATCGCCATCCACCGGTATGTTTTCCGTATGCCCGGGCACAGGCTCCGGTTCTACATGCACGCGCCCGACGCTTGCGTCGGATTGCTGCGCGCGCTCGGTTTTGCCTTCGCGCGGCTCGGAATTCGGCATGAGACCTCCAAAGAAAAACTCCGCATCCGAATCCAGAAGCATCGATCGTGCCGTCGCCGGCCATCGATCTCGAGATCCTCCGGCCATCGTCCGCCTTGGCCGCGCTTTAAGCTCGCCATGCATCCGGCAACGCCTTGTGCAGCGTCGCGGACCATACCGGCATGGTCGCTGCGAAGCCATGGGCGGCGCCCGTTTCGAGAAGCGCGGTCAGGTCATCTCGTGCGTCCGCCCCGCCGCGCTCTACCCACCGCGCGCTGTGTTCGATCATCCGCGCGTGGTGGTCGATCCACGCGTAAGGCTCGCGCCCGGCCAGCGCCTGTAGCCGCAGAGCATGCCGCCGAGCAAGGTCGGGGTGCCGCCCCAGCAGAGCCAGCTCGGCCGCGGCGAGATGAAAACGCAATGCGTTATGCGCAAGACATCGTTGCGCGAGCAGCGCCTCCCCTTTGGCAAGCGCTCGATCGCGCAGCGCCGGCTCAGGCGCGATCAATGCGAGGCTGCCCTGTACCCAAGGCCCGACATAGCGCTGCAATCGCAATCGATCGACGAAGTCGACCGCTTGCGTGATCAATCGCCAAGCCAACGGTGCATCGCCTCGGCGTTGCGCCAAGCGTGCCGACACCTCCAATAGCATCGGCTCGAAGCGGCTCGTGCCGATGCGCTGCGCGAGCGCAAGCGCGCGCTCCACCGCCTCTGCCGCTTGCTCGTCTTGTCCCATGTCGCTCAACGCCCACACCGCGGTAAGACGCGCGAATACTTCGGCACGGCGATCGCCGATGCGCGCGCTGCACGTCACCGCGTATTCGCTGTCGCGCAAGGCCTGTTCGCGCAACCCTAGATAAGCGGCCGTCGAGCTGCGCGCGGCCACATTACCGGCGACGACATGCGCGACGTCGTCGAGACCGCCACGTTGGACGCATTGATCGTAGATCGCATAGGCTCGCCGCATCCGGCCCTGAGCGTAGTACGAATCCGCGATCCCGCTAAGGGCCCGCGCTTCGCTTTGCGCGTGCCGGGCAAGCCGCGCATGATGCAACGCCTCGCGATGCAGCCGCCGGCACAACCCATAATCGCCTTGCGGAAAATGGATGTTCCCGCGCAGCTGGAACAAACGCGCCAAGTCCGCGTGCGCGCCGATGGCGCGCGCGAGCGGCAACGTCTGCGCAATCAACCGTTCTTCGTCGGCCAATTGCTCGAGCGCATTGAGAACCGGCGCCAACGAGAGCACAGCCTCGATCCGCGCGGCGGGGGTAGCGGCCAGATCGAGCGCCGCCCGGAAATGCGCCGCGGCCTCGTTCATCTGCCCGAGACCGGCGCAGGCTTGTCCTCGCAGGAGTGCTAGTGGATGACGTTCGGCATTCCCGGCCGCCAAGCCCTCGCATAGATGGCCCAATTCGAGCGCCTGGGCGTAGTGATAGCTGGCGAGCTTCTCGCGCATCGCGGCGAGCAGCGCGCCGCATGCGAGCGCATCGCCCGCTCGCGCCAAATGCTGCGCGTACAGCGCGAGATCGGTTTGCCGATACAACTGGGCGACATCGTGATGCATCCGCTGACGCGCCCCGGCCGGAATGCTTTCGTACACGCACCGCATCACAAGGTCATGGACAAAGACATAGACACCGGCCTCGACTTCCCGAATCATCATTTGCCGAACCTCTTGCTCCGGCATGTAGACGATATCGCCCAGCGCGCTGCGCAGCGACGCCAAGTCAAAGCGATGACCCAGCACGGTGGCATATCGCAGCGCACGACGCGCGAACGGCGGCAGCCGATCGACACGGGTCTGGACGAGATGGCGCAAGCTGTTGGGAAATTCGCTTTCATGATTGGCGAGCAGCTGCGTCAGATAGAGCGGATTGCCTTGCGCGCGCTCGATGCAGGCAGCGCGGTACGTCGGATCGACCTCGGCGAACTGCGCGGCCAACGAAACGGCGTCACGCGGCCGCAGCGGCGCCAAATCGAGCACGCTCAAAGCCGCCGCGAAGTTCGGCCGCAACGCCGCATCGAGCGGATCGCCCTCGTGGCGCGAGGTGAGCAGCCAAATGATCGGGGCATCGCTCGTGGCCGCGATGAGCCGGCTCAGCAGCCCAAGCGTTTGCGCGTCGCCCCAATGCACATCCTCGATATGGATCAGCAACGGCTGAGCAATCGCTCGCTTGATCAGCAGATGACGCATCGCCGTTTGCAAGCCGTCGTGGCGCTCGCGATCGCTCATCGCCGCATAGCGAGCCTGCTGCGCTTCGTCTGCCGGCGCGAGTTCGAGCAATGCTCGAAGGAAGGACAGCGATTCCGACGGTAGCGTCAAGCGCTCGAACGCCTTCGCGGCCGCCGCTCCCATCGCGGCGATAAAAGCGCGGCCTGCAAGATGAGGATCTGCGCCCTGGGCAACGCCCGCCAAACTGCACGTGAGTTGCGCGAGCAACAGCGAGCCGTCGTCTACGCCGAAATCATGCAATTCGCCGCCATGACAGGCGAACCCTTCCTTGCGCGCCATGCCGCGGAACGTATCGACAAGCCGCGATTTGCCGATGCCCGCCATGCCGCGGAGGTAAATCACATGGCCATCCTGGCACTCGTGTACCGCATCGAGCACCGCGCCGAACTGCAGCACTTCGATCGAGCGCCCGGCCAGGCCGCGCTGGGTCGTCTCTCCCTGCTCTCGCACGCGCAGGCAGGCTCGATACTGCGGCGAGACGGTTTCGGCCGGCGCGAACTCGAACCAGGCCGACAACTGCTCGATGAGCGGCTGAGCCACGTATACGACCGGCTCTTGCGTGATGAGCCCGAAGTGCTCGCGCGGCGGCAAAGACGCGATCGGTTCGCCCCAACGTTGCAATTCGAGCACCAAGGGCCGGCGCACATCGACGTAGCCGGCCCGCGTCAACGCGATCGCGCACAGCAACGCGCGCCGGCTGTCGCTGCCGTAAGCGTGCGACCGGCCGAAGCAGGCTGCCATATCGATGTCGTATTGCGGCTCGCCGCCGAACTGACGGATCAGCGCCGAAATCTTTTGGACGGGCAGTTGATCGAGCAGCGCAAACTGCAGCACTACGCCGTAGCGGATCGCTTCTTCGAGTGCGGAAAGACCCGCGCGCCCGGTTAAATCGTTGGAGACGGCCGGCGCGTCGGCGGCATCGTTTTGACCGGCCGCGCCCGGTTTATCGATCAACGCGTCGATGTCGACGCCGAACATATTCGCCAGGTGCCGCGCGGTACGGTAAAGCACCGGCTTGCCCGTTTCCGCGCGTTTGATCGAAGCGACGGACACGCATAAGCGCCGATCGAGGCACGCATCGGCGAGTGTTTCCTGACTGAAACCTTGCGTTTTGCGCAGTCCCTTGAGCACCCCGGGATCGAGCAGCACTCGGCCGTCCTGCACGGTGACAGCAGTTCCTCGCATCGCCGAAAGTAAAAGGAAAGAAAGCGCAATGGCACGCTCGCGCGCTTGACACGGCATTGTACTGCGGCGGCTTTTGCGCGCCGACCCAGTCCCGCGCGCGTCGCAAGCGGCACTGCGAACGATCGTGGTCGCAGTGCGCTACGGAAAACTGATACCGAACTGATACTGCCGCGATATCCCTTGGCTTTTAGACTGGCTTCGTCATTCAGTACCGCAACCACGAGGGCCGTGAATGTTGCGGAGTCATCAAAAAACGCTACGGGGAACGCTATGAACGATCGTGCCAATGCTGCGGTATCGGATTCGGATCAATTGGATGTGGTAGGGGGAATCAACGCGCTGGGCTGCGGGATCAACAAACTGTTCTGGCCCGGCAAGCTGCACGCGCTCAATCGGGTGCTCGACGCCAAACATAACGAAAAACCCAAGATCATCGACGACAAGAGCTATCTGCTCGGCGATTGGGTCGAATTCTCGCGCAACCCCATCGCCACGACGTCGATCGACACGTTCGAATCGATCGCCGAATACGATAAAAAAAGCAGCGTACACGTCAATGCAAAAGGCAAGTACGGCGCGTTTTCGGCCGGCTTCGAATCCACCTTCAGCCAGCGCATTACGCAGCTTGACGAGTACTACGCAGGCGCGCGCCACGACACGCAGCAACTGTGGACGCTGCAAATCAAGAATCTCGAGGAATATTTGCACGGGAGGTTTACCGACGCCGTTAAAGACCTCCCCGAGTTCAAGGAGGATCTGACGACGATCGGCGACTTCATCGACTTTTTTCAAAAGTTCGGCACCGACGTAATCACGGAGGTCACGGTCGGCGGCAGCCTGTCGTATTCCGTCATGATCAAAAAATCGTCGTCGTCGAAAAAGACCGACTTGGACGCGGCGATTTCGGTGGGATACGGCGCGTTCGTCGCCAACGCCTCCACTTCGATCAGCGAGGAGCAAAAAAACCAAGCGAAGACGCAGAAGGTCTCCATCAGAACGGCCGGGGGGTTAGCAACGGACGCCGTCCAATTCAATCTCGACCAGCCGGCCAACTGCCATGCCGCGGTCCAGACCTGGCGCAAGAACTTGTCGCAAGCGCCGCTGGTCGTGGACGTGGAGGTGAAACCGATCGATCAGTTCTTCCCGAAAGCGTACAAAAAACAGCAAGAGGCGGCCAAAAAAGCACGCGAATGGTATTTGAGCCACGAAGCGACGATCGAAGCCAACTGGCAAGAGTCGACCATCAGCGTCAAGAAAGGTCCGGCGAACGACACCTCGACGCAAGCCGGCGCGGGCGAGACTAGGCTGCGTGCGGGCGCGGGCGGCGAGCCTGCGCTCCGTATCGCGATCATCGGGAAGGACCGTAAGAAGCGCTCCGACGAAACGCTCGAAGCGCCGAACAAAAGGGCCGATGCGGGCACATTCGCGGCGTTCTGGCAGCGCGTCACGGAAAAGCTCGCGAGCGTGGCAGCGGACGGCCATGAAATGGTCCTGGTCGCCACCGAGCGTTGGCCTCGCGATACGCGCTACTACCCCCCGGTGGGCGTGCGTGCGCTGCTGCGCGAGCACGGCGCCAGCGAAGCGACGCTCGAGCGTTGGCGCAAACTCGTGCGGCACATGCAGCCGTGCAACATCGCCGGCATCACTTACGTACTGGCCGGCAAAGCGCTGGACAAGAAAACGTCCGATTTCGTCGCGGCGGGTTTCGGCGCGAATCCGGACAACATTTGCCCGACCGTGACGGTGACGGCGCGACTCATCGGCGACGACGCATCGACGAGCCATGTACTCGTCACGGATTGGAGCGAGAAAACCAACACCAAGCTCTACGTCATCCGCAATCGCGACGGCGACAAGCCGGCGCTGGCGGCAGGCACGCAACTGAAAACGACGATCGAAATGGTCAACGTGGACGACGACGCGATCGACGGTGGAACCTACCTCGGCAAATATTGGTACTTCCTCCGTTTCCCACGGTATGGCGAAACGCCGAATTCGCACATCCTCATCAATTACGAAACCGGGGCGTGCTTGCAATCGATGATCGTGGCGAGGACGAATTGCCAATTGCAGGCGTTCGGCGACGACAATCCGCCCCGGCAGGACGATATCATCTGGGACATCCGCGGCACGCCCGACAAGACGAACTTCCTGGTGTTGCATTGCTGGCCCGATGCATACAACCTCGCGCAAAGCGACAAATCGGCGACGGTCAAGACCTGGCTGCAGGACCATATGTTCTGGACGCGCGAGGAGTTCGGTAACGTTAATCGGTAAAGCTGGCGGCGCGAAAGGCCGATGTCATAGCAAGCGAAGCGCGGCGCGGCCGCGCTTCGCATCATTTCAAGTTCGTTTTCCGGGATCTCTTCATGTCCGTTTCCTATTTCGACCCCGTGCTGTTGATCGAAGACGGCGACGCCTATGCGCTCGATTGCAAACGGTTTCCCTATCTTTACAACCATGACGGCCGCTGCGAGCAATACGCGGAGCCTTACGGCAAGGAGATCGCGCTTGCGCGCGAAGATCGACAGTTGGATCTCGGCAAGAAGTACAGCGGCGTGAGTTGGCGCGAAAAGCGCATCCCGACGCGCGAGGGCGGGTACACGATCAAGGAATTCGATTTCCACGCCGAGCTCGTCGAGTATCAGCCGCTATGGGCCACGCCCGCCACGGCGCAGGCGTTCGGCATGACCTTGCTGCGCGCCGGCGAATGCATTCGGTTCGAATACGAGGGGCTGGTGTGCGGGCAATGCACCTATGGCCAATGGGCCGGCCATCAGTCGCCTTATCTCGAACTCGGACGCCGGCGAGAATTGCTCGCCTACAACCCGACCGATCTCGAGTACCACGCCTTTGCGCACGTGTTTTTTTCGCGCCATTCGCGCTTGCCGCTCGTCGTCAGCGTGGCGCGATGGCGGCCTTTCGCGCATGAAATCGGCTTAGCGGATTTATGGCTCGCACCCGGCGACGCCCTGATCCTGCCGCCGCAGCAGTTTCCCGAGCCCCCTCCTCCCGGCGCCTCAAAGCACGACGCTTGGATGGCGGTCGTCAACTTGCATGGCAATCGCAATTCGGCGATGGCTTGCCGGTTTGAACGCGGCGAGGATAGATTGATCACCGAGACCATCCTCGGCAATGCCGATGTGATGACGGCCCCCATGACGGCGCCGCATTATCACGAGGAACAAACGCCGACTCGGCACTCGCGGCCTGCGCGGGAGGGGTGAACGGCGCGAGTCCGTTTAACGATCAAAGGATCTTGACACCCCCTGTGTTCAACCCGGGCTTGGACCAGAACGAACTGCCCGCATACTTCGCGAACAGATCTGGCGGAATGCAAGGCTTGCGCTCTCGATACTCGACCTTTCGCCTAACCGAGTGCAAACCCGGCATGCCGAGAAGCACGTCGTAATCGGGTTCGTCATAAACCACATTGTCCAAGTCGTGCCCGAACCATGGCTCGCCAAATTCGTCGTATAGCTTTCGAAGCGTCTGCTCCGGCTCCCGCACCAACTGCTCGTATCGAACGAGAATCAACCGCTTCGCCTCATCGCCGAACCACGCCTCCCGTAGATTGCTCCATGGAAGACCAATCAGCCCGTTATCTTGACCGCTCTGTCGAGCGGAACGACATCGCTGACGGAGGACTTCACGGGCGCCGATGCGACAGGTGTCGAAACTGAGTCGATGACTGATTTCACCGGCGGCACTTCCCAGGAGGACCTTTTCACGGGACTGACAAGCGGCGTGTCACAGCTCGACGAAGACTTGCCTTCTTTCGTCTCATCGCGCGTGCCTTGCCAGTTGCCTGGGGCCTGGGTCAATTCGGCATGCGCTTGCGCGACAGATTTGCCATCTCATACAACACCGCGTCGAGCGACGCATGTGTCCCTTGCCTGCTCGTATCGATTACCAAATCGGGACTACAAGGAATTTCATAGACATCGTTAACCCCCGTGAAATTGGCAATCTCCCCGCCTCGCGCCCTTTTATAGAATCCTTTGGGGTCGCGAGCCTCACAAACAGCAAGCGGTGTTGAGAGATACACCTCGAGAAACCGATCAGCCCCGACTATGCGACGAGCCATCTCTCGATCGTCCTGATAGGGCGAAACCAGAGCAGCGATAGCAATGATGCCTTCGTCGTTCAGTTGCCTACAGCGCGCAGCCACGCGGCGAGCATTTTCGCGCCGGTCCTCTCGTGAAAACCCCAAGTCTCGGCATAACGTCTGCCGCATCGCATCGCCATCCAATATTTCGTGCCTAACACGTTTCGCTGCGACGACATCTGCAAGCGCGCATGCAAGCGTAGTCTTACCCGCTGCGCTGAGACCCGTCAGCCACACGGTGCATGGAAGTTCCGTCATGTTCAGCCTTGAGATGTTGCGGTTACTCGGGAGCTGCTACGCGCCGCTTTCGCGCTCAAAAACCGAAGCCAACCACTTCAACGCGCGCCAAGCAAGACTCTGCCGCGCGCCGCCGATCGTAGCGGTTCCGACGATTTCGCGTGGCCATGCTTGGTCTGCAGGACAGTCACCAATCCGGACACGATAAATGGCCGCCAGCGGCACCAGTTGATGCGTGTTCGGCTGTTGCTGCACGGCCAGCGGCCCACCGTAGACGCTCGCCAGCGCCGGCTCATCGAGCGTGGCGAGGTTGACACGATCGACTGCCGTCACGCCGCAATGCAACGCGCCCACCTCGGGCAACGATGCGACGAAGCTCACGTGATCTCCCGGCTCGACGCGACCGGCATCTTCTTCGCCGACAAACGCCTCGCCCTTCACGCCGACCGGCCCGACGACATCGAACAGATGCTCGCCGCGCGGCAGCCAGGTACCCGGCGCGAGCGCTTCGCTCGTTTGCACGACGCCGTCGAACGGCGCGCGCAGCGTCAGTTGCCCCACTTGCGCGGTCACACCCGTCACCGTCTCGCGCGCCGCATCCCAGCGGCGGCGCAACGCCACGCCTTGATCGAGCAGCCGTTCGTCGAACGACTGCTGCTCGACTTGCCAGCGCAACAGCGCTTCGTCGGCTCGGGCCGCTTGCAGCCGGTGGGTCAGATCGGGCGAAGCCAGCACGGCAAGGGCGTCGCCGGCTTTCACACGCTGGCCGTCCTGCGCGATCGGCGCATCGCTCGTCAGATAGGCGGCTTCCGGCGCATACAGGCCTTGCGCGCGTAGCGGCCCGAGCACAGCCGGCGCGCTGACGCCGCCATGCCAAGGCAGCACGAAAAAGCCGAACAGCAGCGCACCGATGACCGCCGTGCGCCGCGTTTCGCGACGCCAATGCAGATCCGAGCGGCGGCGCCAACATGCGCCGATTTCGCGCGCAATCGGCCGCACGATGAACCAGCCGAACTCCACGAAAAACAACATTAGGCCGAGCGCCTTGAAAAATGCGTGATAGACGACGAGCGCAATCGAGAAAAAGACGACGAGCCGATAGAGCCAGGTCGCAAAAGAAAACGCGATGAGAAATCGCCGACGCTTGGGCGCGCATGGCTCGGGCTGCGGATCGCCGAAGCCGAACAGTCGCTCTCTCATCCACCACCGGCCGAACGCGAATGCGCGATCGTGCAGGTTCGGCATGTCGAGCCAGTCCGACAACAGGAAGTAGCCGTCAAAGCGCATGAACGGACTCGCGTTGATCGTCAACGTGCCGATCCATGTCGTCGTCGCGAGCAGAAATGCGCCGGCGCGCAATGGGCCATCGGGCAGCACGCTCCATGCGAGCGTCGCCAAAGCGGCCAATGCAAGTTCCGTGAGCATGCCGGCCGCGCCGATGCGCAACCGCTCCGCTCGCCCCGGCACCTTCCAGGCTTCCGTCGTATCGGTATAGAGCACGGGCACCATCACGAGCAGCGCGATGCCCATCGTCGGCACGCGGCAGCCGTAGCGGTGGGCCGTGAACGCATGCCCGAACTCGTGCAGTAGCTTCGCGCAGCCGATGGCCGCCCCGATCGCGACGAGTCCCCGCAAGTCGGCGTACCCATGGAACGTATGGATGAATTCGTCCCAGCGCCGCGACACGAGCACGAGGCCCGTCAGCGCCATCGCCGCCACCGCCATCCAAAACGCCGGCCGGTAGGCGATTTCGGCGTAATGCGCGAAGCGCCGCAAGAACGGCATCGGCCGCCAAAGCGGCACGCGGATCATCAAGTAGTGCTTGAGCAGCCACATCGCGTGGGACAGCTTGTGCGCCGCCGCCGCGTTCGCGAGCCGCCCGGTATCGGCCGGGCTCGCCGCGACGAGCAAATGCTGATGCTGCAGCATCCGTGCAAGCGCCTCGAAGTCGTCCATCGTCAGTCGAAGCGTCGTCTCGGCATTGACCGATGCGACGATCGCCTCGGGGTCGTCCAGCGACCAACGCGAAAGCATCTCGAACGCCGGCCAGCCGATCTGGAAGAAGCGATTGCCTGCGGGATCATGGAGCATCCACGTCGGCGCGCCGTCGGGCGTCGATGCGCCCGAGGTCAGGCTCAGTTCTTGGCGCAGAGAAGGAAGGCGTGACATCGATGCGTCGCGTCAGTGATCGCGAAGGCCGCACACGGCCTACCAGCCCAGCCACTGCCGCGCGCTCGCGAGCGGGCGACGCAGCAGATAGTAGGCAAGCGGCACCCAGCGGCCGTGGATACGTGCGGTGCCCATCACGCCGAGGGGCGGCCGAACGTTGCCGGCGAACGTGGCCTTCACCCGATAGGCGACCACGCCCTCGGGCGTCGGCTCCGCGCGATAGGCCACGGTATCGATGCGCGCATCGTAGGAGGCGAGCGGCGAGCTCTTCGGATAGAGCGTGATGCTCGCGCCCGGCACGACGTCGACGTTGTCGGCGACGGGCACATAGGCCGTCAGTTCGACGTGAGCCGGATCGGCGAGCAGCATCACCTTCTCGCCGATCGACACGGCTTTGCCATTCCAATCGTTCGGATCGGAGAAGACGGCCACGCCGGCGCGCGGCGCGTTCACGCTCACGCGAGCGAGTTCGCGGGCCGTATAGTCGAGTTCGACTGCGCTTTGATCGAGCTTGCCTTTGCGCAGCGCCATGTCGAGCCGGTCCTTGTCGTCCGTGACGGCCAGTTGTGCGGTTTGCCGATATTCCTCCTGCGCCGTCGCGTAGTTCTTGTTCGCCAGCGCGTAGCGCGACGCAAGCGCGGTGGCGTCGAGCGCGAACAGCGGCGTGCCCGCTTCCACGCGCTGGTTCGGCTGCGCGAACAAGCGGTCGATGACACCGTCGAGCGGCGCGCGCACGACGAACGGGTCCTTCGGCGTCACCTCGGCAGGCGCGAGCACGGTCAACGGCACGGGCACGACAAGCGCACAGACGGCCGCGACGAGTACGCGGCGCCGATGCTTGCCGGCACGCAGCGCGAGCTTGGCGCGTTCGAGCCACGACGCCCGAGGTGAAAACGCCGCGAGCGCATGGGACCAGACGCGCGCGAGTTCGGCGAGCAGCGCTTCGTCGACCGGCGTCCATGGTTGCTCGCGCGCGAACACGACCCCGCCGAACGAGCGGCCCGTCCGATCGACGAGCGGCACCCATAGGGCATGCGCAGGCCACCAGGCGTCCCATTCGGCGGCGAGCGGATCGGGCAGGTCGCGGGCGGTGAACCCATGCGGCCGAGCGGGCGCCGCCGGGCCGGGGTGCTGCGCCGATGGGGTCTGGGCCGATGGGTTTTTCGGTGATGCGTTCTCCGCCGACGAGCCCCGCGCCGGTGCGTTCGGTCCCGCGGCGGCCGCGGCCCCTTCGCTCGAGCTCGGGCTCGGCCCCTGCTCGGCGTGGCGTCCGGCCGTTTCGTTCGAAGCGGCATGCTCACGACGTTCGATCGCCCGACATACTTCGCCGAGCCATTGCACGTAGGGCGCGCCCGGGTCGCTCTGCGGCAGGCCCGACACGGCGGCGACGGCGCCGGGCACGGGCGCAGGGGCGCGCCACCACGCCGCCTGGCGATACGGCACGAGCGAGAGCGTTTCGTTGACGATGACGAAGCCGAGCGTCTCCTCGCTCGGTGCTTCGCGTGCACGCGCGGATAATTGCCAGAGCAAGGCGAGCGCGTTCGCCTCGATCCGCAGCGGGGCGTTCATGATGCGGCTACCGTCTAATGGCCGGGAGCGGCAAAGCGCGCCCAGCCGCTCATGCCCGGCAGCAGCTCGGGCGTGTGGGTGGACAGCGCGGCCGTCACGTCGACGGTCTGCGTCACGGGATCGACACGCGCGCCGATGCGCGCGACCGTGGCCGGATAGCGCTTGCCGACTTCGTCGACGTCCACCGTCAGCGCGTGGCCGGGCTTGAGCCAGGCGAGCCACTTCGACGGCACGATCATCTTCAATTCCAGACGGCTCGTGTCGACGATCGTCAGAAGCGCTTTGCCGGGCTCGGCGAACTGCTGCGCCGAGGCGCTGCGCTTGACGACGCGCCCGTCGAACGGCGCGGCGATGCCGCACTTGCGCACCGTCGCCTGCATATAGGCGACTTCGGCCGCGCTCGCTTTCGCCTTCGCCTCGGCCTGCTGCACCTCGATCTCGCCGATCGAATGCAGTTGCGAGAGGCGATCGTTGACGCGCTTCAGTTGCACGGCCGCGTCGGCTTCGGCCTGCGCTTTGTGCAATTGCGCGGCATACAGGGAGCAATCGAGCGAGACGAGCGTCTGCCCGGCGCGAAAAGCATCGCCGTCGCGAAACGGCATCGTAGCGATCTTCGCGCTGATTTCGCTCGATATGTCGACTTGATCGCGCGCGACGAGTTGGACACGTATCCGGCCCTCGTCGTCGGCATGCACGGACGAGGAAACGCCAGGCGCCGCCGGCGTCATCGCCGCATTCGGCAGCGCAGACGCCGCAGCCAACGCACGCGGCGCGGGTGCCGCGGCCGGAGGCCCTGCGGCTCGGGCACTCGCGGCAAAACAACCGTAAGCCATTACCATCAAGGCCGCGCTGCGCAGCCCTTCCCTACCCCATCGATTCATTGCGTCTTGACTCCATCCGCGTGGCCGAATTGGGCCCAACGCGTTTGCTCCTGGTCGATCGACTGCTCGATCGATTTCAAATCGCCCTTGCCGGCATCCGCGGGCGGCGGGTCGAGCCCGAGCGTCGCCAACAACTGACCGTAAGCGCTTTCGAGTTCACCGTAGCTTTGATATAGACGCAGCTCCGACATCATGGCGGAAGTCGCCGCGCGAATCTCCTCGAGCTTGCCTTGAGCGTTAGCCATAGTGGCGTTGTGCGTGTGCTGAAGGATCTGCCCGTCCACGTCGTTGATCTGCTTGAACAGATCGAACTGGCGCTGCTTGGCGCTGAACTCGGCGCGCGCGACGTGCACTTGCGTCAGGACCGCCATCGACAGCGCGAGCTGCTGCGCATGAGCAACGTCGCGTTGCGCGTTCGCCATGCCGCGAATGTTCTTGGCATTGAGCAAGTTCAACAGATTCCAGCTCACGTTGATGCCCGCCGCACGCCACGCATGGTAGGCGAGGAAGCTGTTGCTGTCGTAGTGCGAACCCAACTGGAATTCGATGCCGGGCAGCAGCTTGGCGATCGCCTTGTGCGTCTCGTTGATGCTGATGCGCTCGTTGTAGCTCGCTTCGACGAGTTCGGGGCGGCGCTCCAGCGCCGTCTCTTCCATGCGGTCCATCTGCATGTCGAACTGCGGCACGGTGAAGCCCTCGGGCGGCGCGAGCACGATGTCGGTGCCCGGTGCGACGTTCATGAGCGACGCGAGTCGCGGCTTGGCCTCGTCGAGCAGGTCGCGCACAGCTTCGAGCTGGCGCATGATGTCGAGCAGCGCGTGCTGATAGGCAAGCGTATCGAGCGGCGAGCGCAACCTCTCCTGCTGCGATTTGCGCGAATCCTCGAGCGCTTGCTTGGCCTGCGCGAGCAGCGGGCCGATCCGATTCTCGAGGCGTTGCGCGCCCGTCGCTTGCCAGTAGGCTTCGCGCACCTGCTGCATCATCAGCTGCACGACCTTGCGCCGGCGCTGCTCGACGACGAGCACACGGTCGGCCTGCTCCTTGGCTTCGAAGTAGCTCACGCCGAAGTCGAGCACGTTCCACGAGAAGGTGAGATCGGCCGTGCGATCGTTCTGATCGGTCGAATACGACGGCTCCAACGACACCTGACGCGTCTGCAGCGAGATGGATTCCGACGCGAGCGGATGGTCCCGGTGCGTATACCCGGCCGCGGCCGTCAAACGCGGCAGCATGTCGAAATTCGCCACGTCGAGTTGCTTCTGCGCGAGCGCCTCTTCCATCAGCTTCAAGCGGTGGTCGAGGTTGTAGCGAATCGCGCGCGCCATGGCTTCTTCGAGCGTGACGGGGCCGCTGAGCGGCGGTTGATCCGCGAACATCGCCGTGCGATCGGCTTGTACGCTCTGTGCGCGTTCGGCGTCGGTGAACGGCGTCGGCTTGATCGCGCAGCCCGACAGCCACAATACCGCCACCGAGAGGGCGATCAGCGACGGACGCAATGCGCGCTTGGAACGCGGCTCGCGCACGGCGTTAGCCTCAAGCGCCATGACGGGCGCGTGCATCGTTTCGGCAACTGACGGTTGTAGTCTCATTGGTCTTGAAGGATGACTAGGTTCATACGCGACGCGCAGCGCCGCCCGGATTCGATACGTGCAACACCGCACGCGCTTTAGCAAACTGTTGATCGAGCGAAGGCTTGCCGACCGGCTGCGCCGCGCGCGCGACGGACGGCTCCGCGAGCGCCGCATGCCCGGGCGCCTTCGGATGCGCGACGCCGTGCGAAGGGCCATGCGGGGCGCCGTGCTTCTCGTGCGGCGCCAGCACGAGTTCGCGGCGCGTTTCGTGCCCGGACGCATCGCGCGTGCGCACGACGATGCGGACATCCTCGACGCCCGGCGGCAGCTTGCCGCGCAAGACGCCGTTCGCTGCGTCGTAGTGGATCCAGCCCGGCAGCGTTCGGCCGTTGGCGAGTTGGACAGTGACGTCGGAGCCGCCGTGCATCGCCTCGGAAGGCGGCAGCAACGTCGCCACGCTGATCGAGAACGGATCGTTCGGCGCCATCTCGAACGAAACGTCCGGCAATGCGAGCGGCGCGTCAATGGGCAGCACGGCAATCGACGCGTTGAGCGCCGTCATATCGGTGCGCGGCACAGACGCACGATCCAGCGAATAGGTATTCGCCGGGGCGCTCGGATCGGTGAACGTCATTGTCGGCACGACGGGCACCGAGCCGACCGGCAGCGGTTGTGCGAACTCCTCGAGCACGTCGGGCGGCGCCGTGTTGTCATCGCCCGTGAACAGCGACGAATGCGTCGACGCGGGCGGGATGATGATCGTCGGCGGCGGCGAAGGCAGGATCGGCGGGAACGCCGGCGCGTTGGTGATCGCGATCGTGTTGGACGCCGCGGCGCTCGTCTTCGCGCCATCGTTGACCGTGAACGTCACGGTGCGGCTACTGCCTGCGTGGAGCGCTTGGTTCGCGTAGGTGACCGATTGCAGCGCGGCGGTCCATTGCGCGACGGTGGCCGTGCCGCCGGCCGAGGTCATCGTCAACATGCCGGTCGCGGCGTCGTAGTTGGCCGTGATGTTGCCCGTCGCCGCGCTACTCGTGAATGCGAGCGTATCGTGGGCTGCATCGAAGCCTGCGGTGATCGCCACTTGGGCCGATGTCAGCGTCGCGTTGTCCCGGTCGCTGATCGTCACTTGCGGGGCGACTACCGCCGGGGTCGAACCGTTTCCGCGCGCCGTGAACGAGACGCTGCCCGACGTCGTAATCATCGGCGTTTGATCGGTATCGGCCACGGTCACGCTCCGCGTTTGCACGTCGCTCGTCGTGCCGTTGCCGTCGGTCACCGCGAAGCTGACCGTGCGCGTCGCGTTATCGGGTGTGACGGCCGTATCCGTATAAGTCACGGAAGCCAGCGCAGCCTGCCACTGCGCGAGCGTCGCCGCGCCACCGGCCGAGCTCAGCGTCATCACGCCCGTGTGGGCGTCGTAGCTCGCGGCGATGTTGCCCATCGTCGCGCCGTCGTTTCTGAACGCGAGCACGTCTTCGCCGGCATGGAAGCCGCCCGTGATCGATACCGTCGCCGACGTTGCCGACGCGCTGCTGACATCGGTCAGCGTCAAACCCGGCGAAACGACGACCGGCGTCGAAGCCGCGTTGTCGCCCGCGACGAACGACGCCGCGCCCGCATCGGTGCCGACGTGCGGACGATCGAGCACGGCCACGGTAGCGCTCGCCGCCGCGCTCGTCTTGGCGCCGTCGTTCGTTATGAATGAAATCGTGCGATCGCCGAAGTGCGTGCCGCTGGTGGAGAACGTGACTGCGGACAGCGCGTTGGACCACTGCGCATCGGTGGCCGTGCTGCCGGCCGAGGTCAGCGTCAACGCGCCTGTCGCCGGATCGTAGGAGGCCGAAATGTTGCCGAACGTCGCCGCGCTGGTATTCGTGAACGAGAGCACGTCCTCGCCGCTATGGAAGTTGCCCGTGATCGAGACTCCCGCCGCCGACTGCGTCGTGTTGTCGAGATCGCCGACTGAAATACCCCCGTCGATCGTTGCCGCCGACGTGCCCGCGACGTAATTCGTCGTGCCGCCCGTCGTCGTCACGATCGGCGTTTGATCCGTGTCGGTCACCGTCACCGTGCGCGTGGCCGTGTTGCTGGTAACGCTCGCCGTATCGACGACCGAGAAGCTGACCGTGCGGGTCGCCGCGCTCGGTGTCACCGCCGTGTCGGTATAGGTCACCGCATCGAGCGCCGCCTGCCATTGCGTGAGCGTGGCCGTATTGCCGGAGGACGAAAGCGTCAATACGCCCGTCGCCGCGTTATATGACCCAGCGATGTTGCCGTACGTCGCCGAACTCGTGTTCGTAAAGCCGAGAATGTCTTCGCCTGAATGGAAGTTGCCCGTGATCGCAACCGTCGCCGAAGCCAATGTCGAGGCCGCACCGTCGGTCACGGTCAGCCCCGAATCGATCGCCACGGGTGTCGATGCCGTGTTGTCCCCGGCCACGAACGCGGCTGAGCCCGAATCGGTCGTGATCGTCGGCGGACCGAGCACAGCGACGGTATCGGTCGCCACCGCGCTTGTCTTCGTGCCATCGCTCGTCGCAAACGAAATCGTGCGGTTGCCCGGCGTTGCGCTCGAGCCGGCCGAGAACGTCACGGCCGACAGGGCATTCGCCCACTGCGTGTCGGTGGCCGTCGCACTCGAAGAGGTCAACGTCAGCACGCCAGTCGCCGCGTTGTACGAGCCGGCGATGTTGCCGAACGTCGGTGAGCTCGTATTGGCGAACGTTAGCGTATCGCCGCTGTGGAAGCCTGTCGTCACCGAAATCGTCGCAGACGATTGCGTCGTGTTGTCGAGATCGCTGACCGCGATCCCACTGTCGATCGTCACGGCAGAGGTGCCGCCGACATAGTTCGTCGTGCCACCCGTCGTCGTC